>ERZ1026998.167-NODE-167-length-26216-cov-4.398685_pt1 | contig 26216 bp, 20 predicted proteins | sample MGYA00519288_ERZ1026998 | MGnify/ENA primary metagenome ERZ1026998 (study PRJEB26926, sample SAMN06164454) | human gut metagenome | biome: ENVO:00009003; feature: ENVO:2100002; material: ENVO:00002003 | host: Homo sapiens | place: USA | collected 2012 ...
CGAGATGTAGAGAGGTCTCGTGGGCTCGGAGATGTGTATAAGAGACAGTTGTTAGCAAGGTAGCGGTAGGTCTGACCGTTCTTCGCTACATACACATCAAAATCGGGCAGCAGCTTTCGACCGTCCCAGCCCTTGACTTGATGAACGGTGTAAATGCCGTAGGGCAAATCCTTTGTCTGCGCAAAGCCGTTTTCATCACACACAAGGTAATCACGCTCGGTATCTTTGGCGGCGTCATAGCTGCCTGCGGATTTCAGAAATACAGAAAATTCCGCGCCTACTTCGGGAGTTTCAAGCTGCGTTTCGCCGTCGTCCGTGTGCTTAATGAGCGCGATATTGCCCTTGATAATCTGCTCGGTCACATCGTTTGCGGTCGAATTGTATTCCACGGTGTAGTTTTTTGCTTCCGCGCCGATGTGGTGTGCGGATTCGTCCAGCAAATAGCCCTCGCTTGGTGTGATCTCGCGCACGGACCAGTCATCGCCGCAGACATAGTATTTTGTGGTGAATTGCCCGTTTGCGTCGGTGGTGTAGGTGTCGATAAGCTGTTCACCCTTGTAAATGCCGTAGACCGCGCCGCCGAGAGAAGCGTCGCCCTGCGGTGTTCCCGTTTCGCTGTCGCTCTTGGTAACGGTGACATTCCACTTTTTCAGGATATTTTCAAAGCTCTTGTTTGTAACCTTGTTCCATTCCACCGCCGCCGTCTGCTTTTCGGGAACGACATAGCGGATGGCGGTATCAACTTCCTCCAGCGTGTAGCCTGTGCCGATCAGCACATCACGGAAATACGCCTTTCCCGTACTGTCGGTAACGGCGTATTCATCGACGGCAAGCCCCGACAAAGAAGCGCCAAACAGGTGAAATTTCACGCCCTCATTTAATCCGTCCTCCGAGGTTTTGGTAACAACTAAATCGCCGCGCTTCAAAACATTGCTGAAATTGACGGTGGCAGCCTGACCGCTGACAACAGTAACACGGCGAACCTCCTGCGGCTCGTATTTGTCGTAGTTCTGTTCGGTCACGGTGTAAACGCCGGGAGTGAGATTGTCAATCTGAATCGTGCCGCCTGTGCCGGTCTGAACCGTCTTATTCACGCCGTTTCCTGTAATTGTAAAGGAAATACCCTCCACCTTGCCGTCCTCGCTGGTTTTTACGATCTTTGCCGAGCCGTAAGAAACCTTAATATTCAAATAGCCTTTCACGGGGTCATTGACCGACTGTGCATAGGTCACGGTATCTTGCAACTTTCCGTTCGGGCCGTAAACGCCGTCCGTCCAAGTGATAACGCCGCGCCTCTGTGAATTTTTCTTTTCGGCTGTAATCGTAACGGTATCGCTCGGCGCAGTATCGGCTGTGATTACCAGCTTATTTCCGTTCACGGAGAAACGGATTCCCGAAACGCTTGCCGAAAAAGTATAATTGGAAAGGACATTGTTTGCGTCGGTGAGTGTTGCGGTGTATTTTTCGCCGTCCCATTCCAACTCGATATTCTTTGCCTTGCCTGTGGATTTTGCAAAGAAGCTCGGCACTTTGGAATGGGTTTGAACGCTGGCGGCAATAGAATTGTAGTAGCTTATAATTTGACTGTACAGCGGGTGGTCTGTACTGACCTGATCGCAAATAGCGTCCTTACCGCCTGTGCCTACCTTGTTAAAATCGGCGTCGCGCTCGCCAACGACGGTTTCCCAAACTAAAAGCTGTGTGGCAACGGCGTGAGCCAGCTTGTCGCCGCCCTCATTCTGCGAACGCCAAGAGGTAGAAATCGTACCCGTATAGCCGTACTGAAAGATACGGCCGATAAACAGCTTTATATCGTCCGGCGAAATGGTGTGGTTATAGGACGAGGGGTAATTATCCCAAAAGTTCTCGCCCTTTTTGGTGAAGCGGTCGCCTGTTTCCTGCGGTACGCCCGGCTCAATGCAGTAACAGATATTGCCGTCATACGAACCCATAGCGCGAACGGTGGTAAAGCGCGAAGTTTGTGCGAACCATCCGTTCATAAAATTAAAGCTGCCGTGTCCCCATTCGCCGCCGTAGTTAGCGTCCCCGTCACGGGGAAAGGAAACAAGGCAAACCTCGTCGGTTTCCTCTGCGGCATAGGCAGTCGTTCCGAACCCGACAAGGGTAGTAACGCACATCAAAGCCGCCAGAAACAGCGACATCATTCTTTTAAGTTTCTGCGTTTTCATTCTTTGAAATCCTCCTTGAAATGAAAAAACGCACCGTGTTTTTACACAGTGCGTTCATTGTAAAATATTTTGTTGTGTTTTTCAGGCGTAGCCGATATACAGATCGTAGCTCCCGTCGGAGCGAGCCTGCGCCCATATCCAGACATCGGTAATATCCTCGTCCCGGCTGTACCGATTCAGCCTGCTTTCAATATCCCGGTCAAGGCAAGCGCTATATGCTCCTGCGGTAATGGGATTGTCCCAGCAGTCAACCGCCGTACTTTCAAGCCGAAGTCCCACGCTTTCCGCATAGCTTCTCGCATAACCGATCCAATAGTCTATATTGAAATCGGGTGCGGGTTCTTCGGGCGGCGCGGTTTCCTGCGGCGATTCTGTTGGGGTAGGTTCAGGCGTCGGTTTTTCTTCTGCCTGTGGCTGTGTCGGCTGCTGCGGTGACTTTGGTTCGAGTGTAGGTTTAACCGTTTTCGGCGGTTTAGGCTCAGGTGTATCGTTTGAAACGGTAGGCTGTGTCGGCTGTGTTTGTGCCGCAGGGTTTGATTCTACGGTAGGCTGTGAATTTTCAGTCTTTACCGTCATGTCAGCGGAACTTTCTTTACTTTCCGAAACAGAAGCGGCCGAACTATCCTCCGGCTCTGTACGCTCATCAATCCTGCTTGCCACCGTTTCAATGCACGAACTGTCCTGTATCGTCTGCGGGTAATCCGTATTTGCACAACCCGACAAAGAAACAATCAATGCTGCCATAACAGCGATTATCCTTGCTTTTTTCATAATTGCAAACCTCCTTTGCAGCTTCATTGTACGGATTTTTGCGGTTCGCTGCAAAGGTGTGAATTGACAGCCCCATAGACATCTCTTTTTTCGGGTGGTACAGGTAGTTTTGAGGGGGAGAGGTGTGGAGAGGGGGAACAAGCGAACACCGCCGCACCCTGCCTTATTTTAGGGTATAGATACCCCTTGTTAGTGAGTTTTTACCTTTCCATGTCACGCTGGCGTTTGCGGTATAGCTCCAACGCTTTCACAATGGTATCTTCGATTTTCTGCGAGGGCGTCCCCGGCGCAAAATACTTGCTGATACGCTCTTTTGGCATTTTGAACTGTTCTTTCTGATTCGGTTTTTCCTCCTGCATAATGGAGAGGATCACCTCGTCTGTCAGCTTGCCGTCCTTGCTGAACTCTTTCATTTTAATAGCCTGCGCCAAAGACGGCGTGCAGTCCTCACATTCCATTGTTTCGCATAGGGTTTGCTGCTGGTCTTTTGAAAGATAGGAAAGCTCTACGGCAGGACGGAAAGCAATCTTCCCGTCGTCCACCATCTGCAGGACAGGCGGGATCAGTTCAGTTAAGCGGATAAAGCGCTGAATTTGAGTGTTGCTATCAGGCGATTTGGCTGCCAGCAATTCCCTTGATGTTTTACCCTCGAAATTCTGTCCCAGTGGGACAGAATTTTCTTTGCTCGGTCTACCGGCTTGCCGTTTCATAGCATCCAGCTTCATTTTGTAACCAAATGCTTTTTCGGACGGTAAAATCCGTTCTCTTTGCAGGTTACTATCCACCATAACGATGATTGCCTCGTCGTCGGTGAGATTGCGGACGATACAGGGTATCTCCGCAACACCCGCCAAAGCTGCCGCAAATTTTCGCCTGTGGCCTGCGACCATTTCATAACCGCCGTCCTCTTTGGGACGGACAAGGGCAGGCACTAAAACGCCGTACTTCTTAACGCTTTCCACCATTTCAGCCATGTCCTCGTCCTGCCGTACCTGAAAAGGATGGTTCGGAAAGTCGGAGATTTCAGCGGGATTCAGCGTTACCACCCGTTCAAGCTGTGATTCTGCACGGCTTTCGTCAGTAGAAAACAGGTCATCTAACGGCGTCATTCCTAAATCTCTCGTTTTTACGCTCAATCTCCAACACCTCCTTTGTCAGCGCGTGATAGGCGGCGGCGACCTTGCCGTTTTTGTCGTGGGCGTAGATACTCTTGCCCCTGCCGCTGGTTTCGGCGGCTCTCACAGAAAAGGGTATTTCCGTCCCGAACACACGGATTTTATCGCCGTAGTGGGCGCGCAGAGAAGCAATGATTTCCTTTGCCTCGTTTGTTCGGCTGTCTACCATCGTAAAAAGAATCCCGTCGATTTTCAGCTTGGGGTTGATCTGCCTCTTAACCTGTGAAATGGAGTGCATAAGCAAATCCAGACCCTTTGCCGAGAGAAACGACGGCTGCGACGGAATGATAACGCTGTCTGCTGCCGCCAGTGAGTTCAGCGGCATAATACCGAGCGACGGCATACAGTCAATGAGGATATAGTCGTAATTGGATTTTACCTCACCCAGATATGTCCGCAGCGCCCGTTCACGGTTCATAGCGTTAATGAGCCGGATTTCCATGCCCGATAGGGTGATGTTTGCCGGAAGCAGGTCAACGCCCTCGCCGTGGTGCAAAATACCGTGGCCGTCGGGAATCGGCGTGTCGTCGATTACGCTCTGCATAATGTCCGTTAGGGTAACGGGCAGCTCGTCGGGTCTTGGATAACCGAGGGAGAGCGTCAAAGAAGCCTGCGCGTCTGCGTCGATCAGCAAGACCCGCTTGTTTTCCTGCGCCAAACCGATACCGAGACTTGCGGTTGTTGTGGTCTTACCCACGCCGCCTTTTTGGTTCGTCACCGCAATTACTTTGCAGTTCGCCATTTTGTGGTTTCCTCCTTTACATAGATTTAGCCGCCCGCGGCGAAGCGGACGGCTATGTATACAGAGGGCAGGGAATGTCCTCTGTCAAAATTCAAGTTATGTGGTTTCGGTTTTCTGCTCCTCATACTCATAATCATTCATTAAATCCTCAATGTCGAGCAGAAATTCTGTTATGAATAGCTTGATTGCGTCCGGGTACGCTTCAAGCTCAAAAATTGCCGGGGGAGTTTCGAGAGCAATCACATCATAGATTGCCAAGATGAGATTATACGCTTCGATTTCATTTCCAGCGTAGCAAAGCGTTTCAAGAGTGCTCTTTATTTTTCGGATTGTATCTAATGTGCCGGCGACCTCTCGTAAACCGTCCCAAAAGGGTGTAGAATATGCGCCGGACACATTGCTGATAAGCTGGATGGTTGCTGGGGATAACACGGATTTTTTATTTGACATTTTTGCTGCCTCCTTAATATTAAGTTATGTATTGTCCCGCAAAACTCCGTATCTTCTTATATCCCTTTATCTGTTTTGATAACATTTTTACAACAATTCGGCTTTTTGTCACGGTTTCAAGCCTTTTTGCCACCCCATAATCTATTGGCGTGTTATCATAAAAATCGTGATAACAATGTCCGGAAATAACAAAACGGCAGGAATTTTCATCCCTGCCGTAAGAGCATTAAGATATGGAAAAACCGCATAAACACTGGGTTTATGCGGTTTCCGATGGCGGAAGCGGTGGGATTCGAACCCACGAGCCCGTGAGGACTACCTGATTTCGAGTCAGGCCCGTTATGACCACTTCGATACGCTTCCATATTCAATTTTGGGTGCAGAGAGTACCGAAAAAATGTGATTTCGAGTCAGTCCCGTTATGACCACTTCGATACCGCTCCGTATTTGTGATTCCCGGCATGTCTCCGGGAATGCTCATTTATTATACGGTAGATACACAGATTTGTCAACCCTGCATAATGCGGAATTTCCGTCTAAAAAACAGCCGCTGTTTCGAAGAACAGCGGCTGTTTCCTAAACCTCTGTGAGATGGCCGATGGTTCGCAGCGCGGGATAGCCCCACTGCCGCAACACCTCATAGACGCCAACCGCCACCGTATTGGACAGATTCAGCGAGCGAGCGGCGTCATTAGCGATCATGGGCAGACGCACGCAGACCTCCGGATGTGCCCGCAGCAATTCCTCCGGCAGTCCCGCCGTTTCCTTGCCGAACACGAGATAGGTGCCGTCCGGATAGGTCATATCCGAATGGATATGCGTTCCCTTGGTGGTAAAATAGAAAAAAGGCCCATCATTGCGCGCAAAAAAATCTGCGAGATCGCGATAATAAGTGATATCCAGCAGATGCCAATAGTCGAGACCAGCGCGCTTGAGTTTGCGGTCATCTACCCGAAATCCCATCGGCTCCACGATATGTAGCCGCGCGCCGGTTGCCGCACAGGTGCGGGCGATATTGCCGGTGTTCTGCGGAATTTCCGGCTCGACCAGCACAATATTCAGCTGCGGCATATCACACACAGCTTCTCAGCAGCTGCGCCTTGCCGCTGACCGAGACGGTCATACCGGCGGGCACAAAGACGCTCACGCCCTTTTTCAGCGTCAGCTTCTCGTCCTCGCCGGTCAGAATCGCCTCGCCGTCGAGGCAGAGCAGCGAGACAAAGCTGTCGGTCTTGCCAACCGAAACAGTGCCGTCGACGTTCAGCAGATCCGCTGTGAACAGGTCGCAGGAGGCCAACGCGCGAACACTGCCGCCGTCGGTCACCGTGATATCGCCGGTATCGCCGTAGGGAATGGTGGGCGGAACCGGATCGGTTACGTCGACCGCCTTGTCCACATGCAACGGACGCGGTTTGCCGTCTGCGCCGAGACGGCCATAGTCGGAGACGCGATAGGTGGTGTTGGAGTTCTGCTGTACCTCCGCGATCAGGATGCCCGCGCCGATGGCGTGCAGCGTACCGGCTTCAATAAAGAAGACATCGCCCTTTTTCACCGGCACAAAATTGCAGACCTCGGGCAGCGTATCGTCCTCGATCCGACGGCGGAGTTCCTCTTTGGTCAGCGTCTGGTTAAAGCCGTAGATGAGCTGGGCGCCCGGCTCGCAGTCGACCACATACCACATCTCGGTCTTGCCGAACTCGCCCTCGACGCGCAGCGCATACTCGTTGTCCGGATGCACCTGCACCGACAGACGGTCTCTGGCATCGATCAGCTTGATGAGCAGCGGGAAATAGGGGAAAGAGGCGGCCTTCCCGCCGATAGCGGCGTCGCCAAACGCTTCCAGCGCTTCCGGCAGCGTCTTGCCGGCCAGCTCGCCGTTGGAGACAACCGAGGAGCCGTCTTTATGGCAGGACAGAACCCACGCTTCGGCGGCAATGTCCTTGTCACTCTGATAGCCGTATTCGGTTTTAAGCCGCGTTCCGCCCCAGAGATAGTCCTTGATCGGCGGGGTGAGCAGCAACGGATACATCTTCATTGTTTGTCCTCCTGTTTGAGAAAATCGCGCGGATGTCCCTCATAGTGTACTGCAATTTTTGCTTTTTGGCAACAGCATTTTGCCGAATTTTCCAGTTCTTCTCTCGATTACCGATTTTCATGTCGCATATACTAGGAACGTCAGCCTGCAATATGTGAAAGAGAGGAAACGATTATCAATGATGAAACGCAGTTTTTGTGGCCTTTTGAAGGGGATCGGTATTGGCATGGTAATCGGCAGTATGGCCGGCACCGCGGCGAGCTGCTACATGCACGGTCATCGGAAGGGAATTAAAAAGAATGTCGGGCGCGCGCTTCGCACGGTCGGCGATCTCTCCGACAGCGTCATGAGCATGTTCTGAATTTTCTCCCGACGGGCAGTACTGGCTGCCCGTTTTACATATTGCCACAAAAACTTGGCTGTGCCCTCTTTACGTCCCGCCGCTTTTCGTGTATAGTTATATTAGTCTGTCCGGGAAAGCATATATAAAAACGGAACAGCCTCCCTCGAAGCCGTTCCGCTTTTTTGGACGTGGTCAGCGTGTCTGCTGCAGCACCTTGGTGATCTCGCCGACATAGACCCGGTGGTAGTCGCCGTTCGGATAATGGGACGGCATGGTTGGGTCGAGGAAGCGGGCAGGATCCAGATCCTGCGTATACAGCTTGCGGCAGACCAGCACCAGCTGTGCCTGATCGAAATACGGCGCGGGGGCGTCGAAGCGCGGAGAGAGCCCGGCGGCGGACGCTTTGTCGCCGTCACGACCGGATGTGGAGCCACAAAGCTGCAGCGCCCGGCGATAGCCGCTGTCGAAGAAGGAGAGAGAAAAACTGTTTTCCTCCTCCATGAACTGATAGGTATAGCGCGAGGGGCGCACAAACGAGAACGCCACATTGGCGTTCCAGAGCACACCCAGCCCGCCCCAGCTTGCCGTCATGGTGTTATACCTGCCCTCGCGACCAGCCGAGATCAGCATCCAGTCCCGTCCAATCCGGCGGAACACGTTGTCCTGCAGCTCCTCAGGTGCGATTTCGATAAATTTGTTCATTGGTGTTCACCCTGCCTTTCTCTACATATATATGTTGCCGTATGCCTGCTTGCGGCGCGCGGGCGCGCCCTTTGCTTCAGTATAGCACAGTTCGTGGAAAAAGGCACGTTTTATCCCATATGCTTTTAGGAGGAATTTGAGTATGGCTGACATTCGACCCTTTCGCGCGCTGCGGTTCACCGAACAGGCGGGCCGCATTGACCAGTTGACCTGCCCGCCCTATGACATCATCTCGGAGGAGCAACGGCAGGCGTATCTCGCGGCCAACCCCCACAACATCATCCGGCTGGAGTTGCCCCGCGATGGGGCGGATCCCTATCAGACGGCGGGTGAGACGCTCCGCCGCTGGCTGGACGAGGGGATTCTGCGGGAGGATTCGGAGGAGGCACTCTATGTCTATGACATCGGCTTTACAGTGCCCGCCCTGCCGGAGCCACTGCATGTGACCGGAATTGTGGCGCGTGTGCATCTCGAGGAGTTCTCGAAAAACGTTGTGCTGCCGCACGAATGGACACTGTCCAAGGCCAAGACCGACCGGCTGAATCTCATGAAAGCGACCGGTTGCAATTTCAGCGATATCTATTCGCTCTATATGGCGGATCCGGGCACGCCGGATGTGCTCACGCTGACCGAGGGGCTCACGCCGCTGTCGGATATGACCGACGAGGCGGGATTGACCCATCGTCTCTGGGCGGTCACTGACCCCGTCGTCATCGAGGAGGTGTGCCGTCGATTTGCGGACAAGAAGCTCTACATCGCCGACGGCCATCATCGTTATGAGACGGCGCTCAACTATCGCCGCTTTTGTCGGGAGCAGGGGGCGCCGGAGGGCGGCGCTGCGGACTTCGTGATGATGATGCTGGTCGAGATGAGCCACCCGGGGCTGGTCGTTTTCCCGACCCATCGGCTGATTCGCGACCTGCCCGATTTCGATGCATCCCGCCTGCTGTCCGATTGCGTCCCCTGGTTTGAGGTACGCCCGGTCGAGGAGTCGGCGATGGAGTCGGCGCTTGCCGCGGCTTATGACGCCGGACAGAAGGCGTTCGGCTTCTTCGACGGGCAGGCGTTCCGGCTGCTGACCCTGCGGGATGCGGCAGTAATGGATACGCTGCTGCCGGAGGTATCCCCGGCCTCGCGCGGACTGGATGTCAACGTCCTGCACACGCTGGTGCTGGAACGGCTGCTCGGCATCGACCAGGAGAATATGCGCAATCAGGTCAATCTGACCTATACCCGCAGCCAGGATGAGGCGCTGGAGGGGGTGCGGCGCGGGGAATTCCAGTGCTGCTTCCTGCTCAACCCGACGCGTGTCTCCGAAATCCGCGATGTCGCGGCGGCAGGAGAGAAGATGCCGCAGAAATCCACCTATTTTTACCCGAAGCTGATCACCGGTCTGACGATGAACCGGCTGGACTGATGCAAAAAGGGGATGGACGTTTTCGTCCATCCCCTTGCGGCAAGCGGCTCTTATTTGATGATCTCGCCCATGGTGCCCGGCGCCGCGGAGGCGGCGTTGGATTCGTCGGTGTCGATGTGCATCGCGAGCGCAAAGGACGGACTTACCCGCACCACCACATCGCCGAAGGTCAGCGTGCGGCCCTCGCTCGGGATCTTGACGCTGACAACGTCCTTGTCCGCGAGGCCGTATTCAGCGGCATCCTCAGGTGTCATATGGATATGGCGCTTGGCGGCGATCACGCCCTCGGTCAGCTCGACCTCACCGGCGGGGCCGACCAGACGACAGCCAGCGGAGCCCGCAATATCGCCGGATTCCCGGATCGGGACGGTCAGGCCGATGGAGCGGGCATCGGTGAGCGACAGCTCCACCTGCGTGGCGGAGCGAACCGGGCCGAGAATGGTCACACCGGCCAGCGTTTTCTTCGGGCCGACGACATCCACCCGCTCCACGCAGGCATACTGTCCCGGCTGAGAAAGGTCTTTTTTCGGCGTCAGCTGATGGCCGGCGCCAAACAGCGTCTCGAGATCCTGCTGCGAGACATGCAGGTGACGGGCGGAGGTTTCCACCAAAACGGGCTTCGACATAATACCAGCACTTCCTGTTCATTAATATAGAGCTCTGTCCCTATTGTACCGCGGTCGGGCTTTTTTTTCAAGGGGCAGTTCGGAAAGTCGCCGATCGTTCGGAAAGGAGCAACCACATGCACATGGAAAATTGGGAGCAGCTCGTGCAGCAGTGTCACGCCTGTACGGCGTGCGGGCTGGCGGCGACGCGGCAGAACGTCGTGTTCGGCGTCGGCAATCGCGAGGCAGAGGTCATGCTGGTCGGGGAGGGCCCCGGACAAAATGAGGATATCGAGGGAGAACCCTTCGTCGGCCGGGCCGGCAAGCTGCTGGATACCATGCTGGCGGCGGTCGGTCTTTCCAGAGAACACAACGTCTATATCGCCAATATCGTCAAATGCCGTCCGCCGCAGAACCGCGACCCTCTTCCCGAAGAACAGGAGGCCTGCATCGGCTGGCTGCGCAGCCAGTTCCGGCTGATTCGGCCGAAGATCGTCGTTTGTCTCGGGCGTGTGGCGGCCTGCCGCCTGATTGATCCGAATCTGAAGGTGACGCGCGACCACGGAAAGTTCTACGATAAAAGCGGGACGCTGATGATGGCGACCCTGCACCCGGCGGCGCTGCTGCGCAATCCCGGGCAGAAACCGGCTGCCTTTACCGACATGCTTGCTTTGCAGCAGAAAATCGGCGAGGTATGTGAGCATACCGAGCTTATTTACCCGGAATGAACGGCTTTGTGCACGAGCTGAGAAAGGAGGAGAGGCGATGCGGCCTCGGATATACCGGCATTTTTTCATGACATTCCTGCTGCTGGCGATGATGGCCTGTCTGCTGCTCGGCGGCTGTAAGCCGGAGAGCGAGGTGGGAAAGGGCTTCCGGTTTCCGCTGGAGGCCGAGCCCCGGCAGCTTGATCCGCAGGCGGCGATCGACAAAGCCTCGGTTACGGTGGCAGCGGCGCTGTTCGAGGGTCTGACCCGCCTGGACGAAGAGGGAAACGCGGTGCCCGCGGCCGCAGACTGGACGGTGTCGGAGGATGGTCTGACCTATACCTTCCACTTGAAAACATCGAAATGGAGCAATGGCGAGCCGGTGACGGCGGATGATTTTGTCTTCGGTATGCAGCGGGCGGTTTCGCCGGACGGCCGCGCTGAGCTGGCGAAGCAGTTGTTCGATATCGCGGGTGCCGAAGCGGTTCGACAGGGAAAGCAGGCGGTCAATACGCTGGGGGTTACGGCTCGGGACGGGCAGACGCTGCTCATCACACTGACAGCGCCCAACGAGACCTTCCCGGAAAAACTGGCCGGGACGCCGTTCATGCCCTGCAACCGCGCTTTTTTTGAGGCGTGCGGCGGACGCTATGGACTGGAGACGGACTATCTCCTTTCAAACGGTCCCTTTTTTCTGAAGGCCTGGAACCACGATGCCAATCTGCTGCTGGAGAAGCACAAGGACTACCACGCTGTGGATGAGATCCTGCCTGCGGCAGTTCGCTATGTCATTGGGGAACCGGATGACCCGCCGGCGGCGCTGACTGCCGGATCGCTCGATGCGGCGGAACTCCGGGTGGCCTCCGCCGTGTCCGGTGTCCGGCTTGTTGAACTGGAGGATACGATCGACTATATCTGGCTCAACAATACGATTTCGCCACTCTCCGAGGCGTCGGCTCGACGGGCACTGCGGGATGCGTTGGAATGGGATGTCATTGCGGGACGGCTGGACACGGCCTTTACCCGCCCGGCCGAGGGCTATGTCTCGCCCGAGGCGATTGTCGGCAGTGGCGAGACCTATCGCCGGGCGGAAAATGCCCTACCGCTGAAAACCGATGTCGTGCGGGCGCAGGCGAATTGGGCCGCCGGCATGCGTGCGCTTGAGCTGGAGGAGGCGCCGGTGCTGACGGTGCTCTGCGCCGAGGATGCCGAAAGCGTGGATGTGGCGCAGTATGTGGTGCAGTCCTGGCAGAAAAATCTGTCGCTGTATTTCCATATCGAACCGCTGCCCGCCGATCAGCTGGCCACACGGGTGCGGGTCGGCAATTATCAGATCGCGATCTGTCCTGCGACAGCGGGTGGTGCGTCGGCGCTGGATGCGCTCTCGATGTTTGCGGGGAACAGCGCCGCGGGCAACTGGTCCCGATTTGAAGAGGCTGCATTCACCGAGGCATGCTTCGCCGCGGCAGGAGGCGGTGTGCAACGGGAGGAAGCGGAGGCGCTGGAATTGTCTCTGAATGAGCAGTGTCCCGCCATTCCGCTCGCCTTCCGGCGCCGCTGCTTCGGTCTGCCGGAGACAGTCAGCGGGGTGGTGCTTCGCCCCTTTGACGGCGGCGCCTTTGGTGCGGCGCTGGATTTTCGTGCTGCGGGGAAACGGGAAGAATAGCAGACCACATAAACAAGCGTGCTGCAAAACGGTGTTGGGCCGTTTGCAGCACGCTTGTTTATAGGAAAGTCTTTCAGAGCGTATGTTGTTGTTTTTGCCATCGGAGGGGCGTTTCGCCGTAGCGCTTTTTAAACAGTCGGATAAAATAGCCGACATTGCCGACCCCGACACCGACCGCTGTCTCAGTCACCGAGTGGCCGTCGGCGAGCAGCGCCGCCGCTCTCTCCATCCGGAGATTGGTCAGGTGTTCCAGCGGCGGCACACCGACGCAGCTCTTGAAATATCGCGAAAAATACGCTTCGGAGAGGTGTACCTGTGCGGCCAGTTCTCCCACAGTCAGAGGCTTCGCCAGATGCTCCTCCATATAAGAGATAGCCGAACGGATATGGTTCAGACGGTTGTCGCCGCGGGGGACATCTGCTACCACCCCGTTTTCACAACACTGATACAACAGCTCGAGCAGCAGCGACTGGATCCGCATCTCCTTATAGGGCGAATCCGACGCATACGCCCGGACCAGCTGTTGAATCTGGCTTTTGATCGCGCTGTGGGCAGGATGATCGCGGCCGACGACGTTTTGAAAACGTTTTTTCTTCAGACGAATGTCCGTGATGATCGAATTGCGGAAGTGGTTTTCCAGGTTGCCGATGTCGAATACCATATAATAGCATGAACCGGTGATCGCCGTATCGGTTCCGCGAATCTGATCTGGATTGACGAAAAGAATATCCTCTGCTGTATAGGAATGAGCTGTACCGTCGATCGTGACCTGGCCGTCGGTCTGGCCGAAAATGACCTCAACGCCGCTGTGACAGTTGATCGGCAGGCGGGCGCCGCTGACGGACGGGCCGTAGGTGTGCACGTCAAAGGTGACATAGGCGCGTTCCTTATCATATGTGTTGAGCTCGAGTTGGGAATGCGATTGCAGCTCCATGGCACCAAAGGTAGCGAAATTTTCGGGCGTTGCGGTGGCATAGACCTTGATGCTGCGGATATAGCACTCGTCGTTGGGATCCGCACCAAAATAGAAATAGAGGTCTGTTCCGTCCTCGCGCGTGCCGAAATGGGCGTTATGCAGCTGAAGTGTCCAAGTGGCCCATTCATTGGCCCGAAAGAACTCCTTACGGGTATTGATATCATTTCCGGCGATCTGCTCCTCGCCGTTTGCGCCGTTTGAACGAATGATGATCCAACCGTCCCGACCGGGATTGATCCAGAAATACTCGACCTCAACGGTGACCTCGTGCGTATCCCGGCTCACAACCGATTCCGGGACATGGTTGATCGCCAGCCAGCCGCAGTCCGGGAATTTGACGCAATTATACAGAAAAAGCGGAAAGGAAGTTTCCCCCGACGGAAGCGCCTGCTCCGTTGTCATGTCCTTGCTCCTCCTTTGCGTGGATGTCAGTATTATAGCATAATGGCCGACGTATTGCAATAAACAGAACGGAAAAGATGATCTCATTTTGTGTTTTTCGGGTTATTTGCCGATTTTTTGCCATCAAAAAAGCAGAATCCGACTATTATTGGGCGGGATTGGAGTAGATTTTTGAACCAGTATATGGTATACTGCACCCGTATATAGGCGAAGGATTATCAAATAGCTTCGTCATTTCCGCGAAAGGATGAGATATCATGAAAACAGTCAAGTGGTTTACAACGACCGAGCAGGAGGCCTGGAAAGAAAACACCTATACCAAGGCGACCGCCCCGGCGTATTCTTTCATCACGGCCGATGGCCGTACCGACCAGTCGATCATCGGCTTCGGCGGCTGCTTCAACGAGATGGGGGGCTACGCGCTCAAAAAACTGTCGGAGGCGGATCAGAACGCGGTGATGGACCTGCTGTTCGATCCGAACGCCGACGGTCTGCGCCTGAATTACAACCGCATGTCGATCGGTGCGAGCGACTACGGCTGCAAATGGTACAGCTACAACGAGACGGAGGGCGACTATGCGATGGAGAATTTTTCCATTGACGCCGACCGGCCCTATATGCTGCCCTATATCAAAGCGGCCTACGCCCGTAATCACGACATGAAGATGTTCGGCTCGCCCTGGAGCCCCCCGACCTGGATGAAGACGCCGCCGGTTTATAATTTCGGGCGCCTGACCTGGACCGAGGAGAATCTGCGGGCCTATGCGCTGTATTTCCGGAAGTACATCGAGGCCTATGCCGCCGAGGGGATCCACATCGACCAGCTCTGTGTCCAGAACGAGATGTTCTCGGATCACAAGTTCCCCTCCTGCCTCTGGAGCGGTGACCAGATGTTTGAATTCATGACGAAATACCTCGGTCCGATGTTCGAGGAGTGGGGCATGGACACCGAGCTCATGCTCGGCACCCTCAACGCCGACGAGGTGATCTATAACGAGTTCCCGAGCCGCTTCTTCCACGATCCGGTCGCGAACAAGTATGTCAAGGGCGCGATGTTCCAGTGGAACGGCAAGCGCACCCTCCCGATGACGCACGAGAGCTTCCCGGAAAAGTTGCTGATCCAGTCGGAGAACGAGTGCGGCAACGGCAACAACGACTGGGATTATGCGAAATATGTCTACGGGCTCTATCGGCACTATTTCACCTACGGCGTCAGCGCCTATGTCTATTGGAACATGATCCTTGAGCCCGGCGGAATGAGCGCCTGGGGCTGGCACCAGAACTCCATGGTAACGGTGGAGGCGGACAACACCTATACCCTCAACCATGAGTTCTATGTGATGAAGCACTTCTCCCGGTATATTCAGCAGGGCGCTGAGCGCCTCTGCCTGACCGGCCATTTCACCGCCTATTCCACCGCCTTCCGCAATCCGGACGGCAGCGTCGTCGTCACGGCGTATAATCCCTGCAAAGAGACGGCGGTCGTCGATTTCACCTATGACGGCGAGACCTATTCCTTCGCGCTTGCGCCGGATTCCATCAACACGATGGTGATCGGCTGAGAGGCTATAGAGTCAATCTAAGGCTTGAAAGGATGGTTCAGGATGGGTAAACGGTTTTTGGTTCTGCTCCTTTGCCTGGCGCTGCTGGTCACGACCGGCAGCCTCGGCGGTGTGGCCGTCTTCGCGGCGGACACGGACAAAACGCTCACAGTCGGCACACAGAAGTCGGATGGAGCGGTTGCGGATTTTGCCGGTTTCCAATGTTTGCGCTTCCCCGACTGCGGGGCGATTTCGGTCAACAATGTGCCGGACGCCGTGGTCGGCGACGGCCCGCGAAATGTGACCGTCGAGGTGGAATATTACTGGACCAATCCCGGCCGGGACGGCTGGATCATCATGCGCTCGAACGGCAAGGACGGCACGCCGGTTGAGAACGATATCAACACCCATAAGGATTTCTTCGCCGCCAACAAATGGATGACCTGGACCGTTCAGCTGACCGATGCGTATTTCGGTTCCCGCGCAGACGGCACGGATCTCTATTTCTCCTTCGGCGCGGATCCGGACGACATCTGCTATATCCGCAGCATCAAGGTCTATGAGACCGCGACGCCGGACAACTTCGCCGCCTATGGCCCGAAGAACGCCACCGGCAGCACGATCCAGTATCCCTATCAGGATGTGAGCCTCTCCTTTGAGGAGCGGGCGGCGGATCTCGTTTCCCGTATGACGCTGGAGGAGAAGCTGTCCCAGTTCGGCAGCAACAACGCCTCCATCAACCGCCTCGGCGTTGCACACTACGATTACTGGACCGAAGCGTTGCATGGCGTCGCGCGGCTTGGCGAGGCGACCTCGTTTCCCTTTTCCGTCGGCATGGCCTCGACGTGGGACGACGATTTGATTCTCGAGATCGCAACCGCGACGGCCGACGAGGCACGCGGCTATGCCAACGGTACGGGACGAGGACTCAACTATTTCTCGCCGACCATCAATCTGAGCCGCGATCCCCGTTGGGGCCGCAGCGACGAGACCTACGGCGAGGATCCGTTCCTGACCTCGATCATCGGGCGGCGCTTTGTCGAGGGCTTCCAGGGCTATGACGAGCGCTACGAAAAGGTCAACTCGACCATCAAGCACTATGCAGCCAACAACAGCGAGTTCAACCGCCACAAGGGCACGTCCGACATGGACAACCGGACGCTGCTGGAATTCTATACCCGCGCGTTCAAGTCCATTACGCTGAATACCCGCGTGGCCTCGGTCATGGGCGCCTATAACCGCGTCAACGATGTGCCGGTGTCGGCGAACAACTACCTGCTCGACACCCTGCTCCGGTTGCGCTGGGGCTTCGACGGCTTCGTCGTCTCGGACTGCGGCGCCGTCACCAATATCTATCAGGATCATATGTGGAAGCCCTCGGAGGAGTACCTCAGCCAGTATGAGGACGGCAGCCGGTATGTCGATGCTTCCGGCAAGGTGACGCCACAGGGCGCAGCTGCGCTCGCGCTGCTCGCCGGCACGGATCTCAACTGCGGCGACGCTTATAATCGGTATATGGCGACCGCTGTCCAGGAGGGGCTCGTCTCGGAGGCGGATCTCGATATTGCGCTGGTTCGCATCTTCACCTCCCGCTTCAAGACCGGCGAGTTCGATCCGGCGGAGATGGTGCCCTATCGTTCCGACGCCTATTCCTTTGAGAATCAGGTGGAGAATGCGGCGCACAAGCAGTTGGCGGAGGATGCCGCCGATCAGGCGATCGTGCTGCTGAAAAATGAGCTGGCGAAGGGGGACAATACCTCCATTCTGCCGCTCTCCAAGTCGGAGAAAAACATCGTTATGATCGGCGAGATCGCCGACAAGGTCATCCTCGGCGGCTATTCAGGCATGCCCTCCGAGGAGAACTGTTCGACGCCGGTACAGGGCGTGGAAAGCCTGCTCGGCACCAAGGTGACCCAGATTGCGACGACCGCTTCGCAGGGCGGCTATGTGCTGAACATGCGGACTGTCACGCTGAAAAAGGCGGACGGGACGACGATCCGCACGTTGAAGCCCACGGATTCCTCGGTGCAGAAGGGCTGCCAGCTCGAGAACAACGCCAACTTCGGCTACGTCGAGTCCGGCTCCTATGTCCTATATGAGAACGTCGACATCTCCGAGCTTGGTCAAATCACGGTGGAGACCTCCGGCGCAGCTGAAAATACCACGCAGGGCAGCGTCGATTTCCATATTGGTACGCCGGACGGCATGCTGCTCGCTTCGGTTTCGACCGAGCACACCACCGGCTGGGGCGACTACAAGTCCTTCTCTGCGGAGGTCGACAGCGTCGGCGGCGCCAAAACCGTCACTCTCTGCGCGGTATTCAACAGCGCCACCGCCAAGGTCAATTTCACCGAAGAGGAGAAGAAGACGATTGCAGACGCGGATGCGGTTCTGCTCTGTGTCGGTACCAATACCGGCGATTCCTCCGAGGGACGCGATCGCAGCGGGCTCGACCTGCCGCGGTCCCAGACCAGTCTGATCAACACGGTTGCCGCGCTGAATCCCCGCACAGTTGTGTATATTCAGGCGGTCAACATGGTCAATGTGGAGGACTTCAAGGACAATGTCCCCGCGATTCTGTGGTGTGCCTATAACGGGCAGGCACAGGGCAACGCGATGGCGCGTGTCATCTTTGGCGACGCCAATCCGAGCGCCAAGCTCACCTTTACCTGGTACGCCAACGAGTATCAGCTGCCGGAGATCACGGACTACAGTATCCGTAGTAGTGAGGATAGCTACGGCCGGACCTATCAGTATTTCACCGGCGATGTGACCTGGCCTTTCGGCTACGGTCTCAGCTACACAAATTTCACCTACAGCAATCTGAAGGTGGATAAGACAGCGGTTACGCCGAACGATACCATCCGGGTGACGGTGGATGTCAAGAACACCGGCAAGGTCGACGGCGCTGAGGTGGTGCAGCTCTATGTGGTGCCGCCTGTCCACGATAAGGTGGAGCGTCCCGCGAAGCAGCTCAAGGGCTTCGACAAGGTTCGCCTCAAGGCGGGCGAGACCAAAACCGTGACCATCGATGTGGCGATGGAGGATCTCTATTTCTACGACGAGGAGACCGGCAAGACCGTCTATGACCAGGGCGAATACACACTGGAGGTCGGCGCGTCTTCCGAGGATATCAAGTTCACCAAACCCTTCACCCTGACCGGCGATATCGCGGACACGCTGCAGGCGGTCCAGACCTCTCCGGATAAGGTCGTGCTCAATGCCGACAAGGCGGGTCAGGGCACGATGAACGCCAATGTAACGGCTTCTCTGAAAAACGACACCCTGCTGGCGCTCGACCGGGCGACGGTTTCCTATGCGAGCAACAACACCGGTGTGGCGACGGTGGGAGCCGATGGTGTGGTCACGGCGGTTGCGCCGGGCGTCTGCACCGTTACCGCGACCGTCACCTATGGCGGTGCGACCATGACCTCTTCCTTCCCGGTTGTCGTGCAGGGTGAGGTTCGTTTCGCGGAGGGCACACTCTCCGACGGTGCCGTCACAGTGAGCGGCGAGCTGCCGATTGGCGGCAAGCTCCGCGCAGCCGAGGTCACCGACGACAGCAACTTCTTCTATGAGTCTTTTGTCTCCTATTTCGAGAATCTCTATGGCGGCGCTTCCGAGATGCTGGTCTATGACCTGTCGGTCGTCTGGAATTATGACAGCGTCGACATCGAGAAGCCGGTCACCATCCGCATCCAGCTGCCGGACGGCTTCGCGGGTAACCGTGTATTTGCCATGGAACGGCGCGAAGGTGAACTGACCGAAATGCAGATCACGGAGGCGGACGGCGTCCTGACCTTCACCGGCAATATCGGCGATTTCTATGCTGTGGCTGCTTTTGGAAAACCGGGTGATATCGACGGCAACGGTGTGGTCAACACGACGGATGCGCGGCTGGCGCTGCAACATGCTGTGGAAAAGATCACATTGAATGAGTCACAGCTCGCTGTCGGTGATGTCAACGGCGACGGCAAAGTGGATACGACGGATGCTCGCCTGATTCTGCAATATGCAGTGGAAAAGATCGATCGGTTCCCGGTGGATAACTGAATCAGAGAAGATTCGGGAATCGGTTTCCGGTGGAAGAACGGGCTTCCTGATAACACAGCGTTTTTCTCATCCTTTTCTGTTATAAGTTCCCCAAGGCATGAAGAACCGGCCTCCACGCCAGAGGCCGGTTTTTCATGCTGTTTTATATTCAAAGTGTATGGCATAGGGGGATGTTACACTTTTTATAACATGCATATTTATCACTAAACTGAATGTATTTATCTCGCAAGGAAATAAAATTGCAAAGGTTGTTTCCTGGGCTTCAAGATGCATATTGACGTTTCCAGAATTTTCTGATATCTTTAAAACAAAAGGAGGCATAATTATGAAAAATAAAACCGTTTGTTTTCTGGCTGGACTTGTTTGCCTGCTGACGGTCGGTTTGACTGGCTGCCGCCATTCGTCGCCTGCCGAAACGTCCTCGACGCCCAATGGAGCGACTGTGACACCGTCTCTGGATGCGGCCGAGAGAGATCGCCGCGAGGAACGCGGCACAAAAGCGGTCAATGCCTTCCTGTTTGCGATGGAGCAGAATATGACGCCGGAGGAAATCGCGGCGGAATATGCGGGCTGCTATTTTGACGGCGAGATGCAGGCACGGCTCGGCGTTGTCGGCGAGGAGAATCTCGAAAAGTACCGGGCGTTGCTGTCGGAGGATCTGCGCCACGACGTGATCTTCGAGACCCAGAAGTTTTCCAAGCAGCAGTTACAGGATGTCTGTGACCGGTTTGCCGAACTCGAGTTCAGCAAACTGGGCATCTCACGGCTCTCTCTCATGATTCAGACAAACTGCGTAGAGATTGTGGTCAAATCGGAGGAACAGCAGCAGCGGGTTGAGGACTACATGGCACGGGAGATGGCGGATGTCGATCCGAACATCGTCCAGTTTGTTGTCGATCCGAATTTCACTGTCTATCTGGAATAAAAATTGCCCGGACATAGTTGATGGGATTTTCGAAATGGAGGGAAAGAAAATGCATAAAGCTCGTTTGGGACTATTGGTGTTTGGTATCGGCCTTTCGGAAGAGTCCGTCCGTGAGCCGATCGCGCTGTCAAAGGATTTGCAGGAGGTGATCGGACCGGAGGTCGCCTCCCGATTCGAACAGCTTCTGTAGAAATCCGACGAACAGCTCCAAAGCGCCTATGCAGGGGATGTATTTTGGCGAAAACAAGACGCTGCACATCGGCATTACCGACGACGTGCCGTTTTCCCGGTATCAGCCGCTTGTCTCCGACGAGCTGGTGAAAACCGCCGCGCTGGATACGCTGGATCTGATGGCGGAGATGCGTCGGGAGGATGAGGCGAAAGCCGCACCGATCTATGGGCCCAGTGTTCTCCCCTATGAAGCGCAGGTTCGGGAGGATGTTCTTCGCGCCGGCGATGTGGTGCTGAGGGATATCTACCAGTTCGAGAGGCAAACCTATTCCTATGCGTATTTACAGTCTATATTCGATTCGTTAGCCGGCCATCTGGGGGAGTTGGGTATCCAATCCACCTCCATCCTGCCGCAAAACAATCGGGTGAAAATCGTTGTTTTGACCGTCGAGGCCAAAGAGCAGACCATCCGATATCTGTATAGCCAGATACCCGATCTCGATATCCGGGCGGTCGAATTTCTCGTCTGTGAGCAGCCCAACCGGCTGGAGGCCAAGGTATACAGCGGGGAACTGGCGCATTATAAGGGAACCGGCGGCCTGATCAATTTCTGGTATCAAGCCGGTACCATCGGCTTTCATGCCCGCGATCTGAAAACCGGGCAATACGGCATCGTCACCAACGCGCACGTCGCGCTGTCGGACGGGGCGACCAACAACCGAATCCTCGGCAACGCTAATAAATCTGAAATCGGCAAGCCGACCAAATACCAGTTCAGCGGCAAGGTTGACGCGGCGTTCGTGCCATACACCAACCAGAGCAGTTGGGACCCCACCTGCCACATTGTCGATGAGACCACCCGCATTCTGTGGCGCATTGCCAACACAACGGAAATCCAGATCGGTAAAAAGATCGTGATGTACGGTGCCAATTCCGGTTATTCAGAGGGACAACTTGTCAAGGCTAACGGCACATTCAATGTGGCGGGAAAGGAATTTACAGACGTGTTCAGCTATAATTGTCCGCACGGGAGCGGCGACAGCGGCTCGCCCGTCGGCTATGTGCTGGCCAACGACCGGTTCCATCTCTTCGGCATTCATTTTGGCGGCGGGGCGGATGGATGGGCTATGGCATCAAAAGCGTCAACCTGCTGCCCGCGCTGGACATTGACCCCATCACCCACTATCGCATGGGCGATGTCAACCGCGATTTCCGTATCGACACGTCGGATGCACAGCGCGTTTTGCAATACGCTGTCGACAAAATCCCCTATCTGCCCACCGAGGAAAAGGTATTGGCCGATGTCAACTATGACGGCAAAGTCGATACCACCGATGCACGCATCATTCTGCAAAGAGAGTCCGAGACCTATCCCTCCGAGCTGTAAACACACAACATCACCCCGCCCGCTACGTATTTTCGCAGCAGGCGGGGTGATGACTTTTCTGCCGGAATCGGCTATACTTGATAAAAGAGGTGAGCACATGCGAAAGCTGGTATTGATGCCGGATTCATTCAAAGGGACGCTATCCGCGCAGACGATCTGCGACATCCTGCGACAGGAGGCGCTGGCCTGCTTCCCGGACTGCGAAATTGTTGCCGTGCCGGTGGCGGATGGCGGCGAGGGGAGCGTGGACTGCTTTTTGACCGCCGTGGGAGGGGAGCGGATGACCGCTGTTGTCCAGGGGCCGTATGGCGAGGAGATGACCGCAGTCTATGGCCTTCTGAACGGCGGGGAAACCGCTGTGATCGAGATGGCCGCCTGTGCGGGACTGCCGCTCGTCGAGGGACGGCAGAATCCCGGAGAAACCACCACCTATGGTGTGGGACAGCTGATGCTTGCGGCCGCCGCCAAGAGCTGCCGCCGGATAATTATCGGGCTGGGCGGCTCCTGCACCAACGATGCCGGAACCGGTGCGGCCGCCGCTGCGGGGATACGTTTTCTGGATGCAGACGGAAATCCGTTTCTGCCGGTTGGCAATACGCTTCGACAGATTGCCGCCATTGATGGCAGCGGCCTTTCGCCACTGCTGCGGGATGTGGAGATCGTCGCCATGTGCGATGTGCGCCATCCGATGGCGGGGCCGACTGGCGCCGCGGCTGTGTTCGGTCCCCAGAAGGGTGCGGATGACGCCATGGTGGCACTGCTCGACGATGGTGTCCACCATGTGGGGATGCTGATGGAACGCACATACGGACGGCCCTTTCTCTCGATGGCGGGCGGCGGCGCGGCCGGGGCCATGGGCGCGGGTATGGCCGCTTTCTTCGACGCGGCACTTCGTCCCGGTATCGAGGTCGTGCTGGAGACCGTGCGGGCTGACCGGCTGCTTGCGGGAGCGGATCTGGTCATCACCGGCGAAGGACGGCTGGACGCCCAGAGTCTCTCCGGTAAGGTGGTGGATGGCGTGGCCCGGTTGGCTGCCGGGCAGGGAGTGCCGGTTGTCGTCCTCGCCGGTGGAATCGCCCTTTCCGCCGCTGAAATCCGGGAGGCCGGTATTGCGGCGGCCTTCAGCATCAACCGTCTGCCGGAGGATTTTGCGGTCAGCTGCGGGAAAAGCACAGAAAATCTCGCAGAGACGGCCGCCGCCCTGTTCGGCCTGCTGGCGGTCGGGGAACAATCGAACGAGAGAAAGGATGAGGACAAATGACAACGGATGTCATCACGCGCGAAACACTGGCCTCCTTCGCCTATACCAACGAGACGCTTTGCGACGGGCCGATCCGCGGCATGCTGCTGGAATTTCATGGGCTGAGCGGCGGAAACGAGATGATAAAAGCACCCGGCGACTTCGCCCACGCGTGCGCGGCGGAGGGGATTTTGTATGTATTTCCCTACTATGGTCCCTGGAGCTGGATGAATGATGTGGCGGTTCGGATGGTGGACGCCGTCGTGGAGGCGCTGTTCGATCGCCATACGCTGCCGCCGGATACGCCGGTTGTCACCAGCGGCGGCAGTATGGGCGGGCTCAGCGCGCTTATCTATACGCGATACGCCCGCCGCCGTCCCGTCGCCTGCGCCGCCAATTGTCCGGTCTGTGACCTGCCCTATCACTATATCGAGCGGGAGGATCTGCCCCGCACGCTTTACCAGGCATTCGGACATTATCCGGGCACGCTGGAGGAGGCGATGGAGACTGCATCGCCGCTTCACCAGGCCGCACAACTGCCGGACATCCCCTATCTGATTCTCCACTGTACCGCCGATCAGGCAGTTTCCAAGGCCCGCCATTCCGACCGACTGGTGGAGGCTATGCGCCGGGCAGGGCGCACCGTCACCTATGTTGCGGTTCCTGATCGCGGCCACTGTGATCTCTCGCCGGGAGCAGCGGCGCAATACCGGCAATTCCTGTTTTCAGCGGCAAAGCGGAGGTAAGCGGGAAGCCGGTTCTGTGGATAACGACGGCAAGGCGACGGCACCGGCCTGCTGGCGGTGCGTCCCAGGCGGTAGGGCTACCTTAGAGAATCGGGCGCAGCTCCTCCTGCGGCGCCTTGGCCCGCTGCCTGGGCAGCGCAGTCGCGAGCCACAGCAGCAGAAGCTCGCCGGCCAGTGAGAGCCAGAAGCCGTAGAGGACGGAAAGCCGTACCTCGACGGTTTGCAGATTGAAAAGCTGGACGATGTCCACTGACGACAGCGCATGTGAGACGCTGCTGACCGACAGATACAGCAAAATCGGAATCGCCAGTTGGAGGAGTATGAGCAGCACGGCGCATCGGCGTAGTCGCTTGTCCGGCCGGTTGCGCAGCGAATCCACGGCGGTCAGCACCAGCAGGACAGCGCCGCCGATCAGCCCGATCCCGGTCGCCGCCAGTGGCCAGAGCGTGCGCGACAGCAGCCCTTCCTGTGATAGCGACATGCTGTCCAGCAGCCCCTCTGTCACGAGCAGCGGCTGTGCCGCCTCGTCCGGGACTCCTCCTACGGCCCGCGCCAGCTGCAGAACAACCCCGACGCCATATTCTCCGGTTTTCATCTCGCCGTCACAGTTCGTTGTTAACCGATAATGCGGCAGGAATGCCGCTATCAGCAGCAGAACCGCCAGCAGAAAGCCAAGCAGATGGCCTTTTTCCAAAAATACGCGTTTCAACTGTCCATCCTCCTGTCAAATTACTGATTCCATTATACGCAAAAACCGGCGTGTGCACAAGCGTCGTTCTGCTGGGGACAGAGAATGTGGAGAATCTGGACGGATTTTCCCGATAAACCGGCGCGAAATTCATCGGTTTGAAGGGTTGATTGTTCCGGACACTCTGTGTTATGATAAAGAATAAGAATTTTCTGTGATAATAAAAGGAGGAAGAGGCATGGTAAATGTCAACGCAGGCGAGAAGTTCCTGAAAGAGGGGCTGACCTTTGACGACGTGCTGCTGATCCCGGCGAAATCCGATGTGCTCCCGAAGGATATCTCGGTGGCGACCCGGCTGACCAGCCGCATCACCCTCAACACGCCGTTGATGACCGCCGCCATGGATACGGTGACCGAGGCGCGCATGGCGATCGCGATCGCCCGGGAGGGTGGTATCGGCGTGATCCACAAGAATATGTCGATCGAGGCGCAGATGGATCAGGTTGACCGTGTCAAGCGTTCGGAGAACGGCGTTATCGTGAATCCGTTTTTCCTCTCTCCCGATCATCTGGTGTCCGATGCCAACGAGCTGATGGGCAAATATAAAATCTCCGGCGTACCGGTCTGCCGCGACGGCAAGCTGGTCGGCATTCTTACCAATCGCGACATGCGCTTCCTGACAGATTTCTCCCAGCGGATCGAGGAGGTCATGACCTGTGAAAACCTCGTGACCGCCCCGGTTGGCACCACGCTGGAGCAGGCGCAGGAGATTCTGCGCCGCCATCGCATTGAGAAGCTCCCGATTGTAGATGAACAGGGTTATCTCAAAGGCCTCATCACCATCAAGGACATTGAAAAGGCGGTCAAATATCCGCTTTCCGCACGCGACAAGGACGGCCGTCTGCTCTGTGCCGCTGCCATCGGCGCGACAGCGGATGTGCTGGAGCGCGCGTCGGCGTTGGTGGAGGCGCAGGTCGATGCGCTGGTGCTCGATTCCGCGCATGGCCACAGCCAGAATATCCTGAACGCCGTCTCCAAGGTCAAGGCCGCTTTCCCGGAGGTCTCGCTGATCGCGGGCAATATCGCCACTGCCGAAGCCGCCGAGGCGCTGATCGCGGCGGGCGCGGATGCGATCAAGGTCGGTATCGGCCCGGGTTCGATCTGCACCACCCGTGTGGTCGCCGGTATCGGTGTGCCGCAAATTACAGCGGTTTATGACGCGGCGTGTGCCGCTGCCAAGCACGGCATTCCGGTCATTGCGGACGGCGGTGTCAAATATTCCGGT
>ERZ1026998.174-NODE-174-length-25873-cov-4.201023_pt1 | contig 25873 bp, 35 predicted proteins | sample MGYA00519288_ERZ1026998 | MGnify/ENA primary metagenome ERZ1026998 (study PRJEB26926, sample SAMN06164454) | human gut metagenome | biome: ENVO:00009003; feature: ENVO:2100002; material: ENVO:00002003 | host: Homo sapiens | place: USA | collected 2012 ...
GAGATGTAGAGAGGTCTCGTGGGCTCGGAGATGTGTATAAGAGACAGGCTCGGGGCAATGCACGGCGTGGTCATGGTCGTTGACCTCGTTGAAGGGACACCAGCAGACAATCGCCGGATGGTTGTAGTCCCGCTCGACGATTTCCAGCCATTCCGGCAGAAAGCTGTGGATATTGCCGACAAGGTTGCCGTCCACACCCCAGTTCGCGTGCTCGCCCCAGACGAGATAGCCGAGGGTATCCGCATGGTACAGAAAGCGCTCCTCAAACACCTTCTGGTGCAGCCGCGCGCCGTTGAAGCCGAGCGACATCGACAGCTCAATATCCCGCCGCAAATCGTCGTCGGACGGGGCGGTATAGATCCCGTCCGGATAGAAGCCCTGATCCAGAACCAGCCGCTGAAACACCGGCCGACCGTTGAGATAGAGCTTGTTGTTCTTGGTCTCGACGCCGCGGATACCGAAATAGGAGGATACGCGGTCGACCACCCGGCCGCCGTTCGTCAGCTCATAGACGACATCATAGAGCTGCGGCTGTCCGATGTCCCAGAGCCGCGGCTCCGGGATCGTCAGACCAAACACATTGGTCAGCGCGGCGGGCACCTCTACTCGCGCGACCTCCTCACCGCCGAAACTGACGACCGCACGCAGCCGCAACCCCGCCGCGTCGCCGCCCGCGAGCTCGGCCGCGAAGGTGACGCCGCCGCTCTGGTAGTCGGTGTCCACCCGGACCCGCTTCAGATAGACCTTCGGGACAAATTCCAGCCAAACCGTCTGCCAGATACCCGTTGTGCGGGTATAATCGCAGCCGCGGGAATGATAGTGCGGGCACTGCTTGCCGCGTGCCTGTGTGCCGCTTCGGAGTTCGCGGTCGTCGGCGCGGACGGTGAGCTCATTCTCCCCGGCGGCCAGCAGGTCGGTGATATCCAGCTCAAAGGAACTGTAGCCGCCCCGGTGTCGCCCCGCCTCCGCGCCGTTGACGTAGACCGTCGCCTCATAGTCCACCGCGCCGAAATGCAGCAGCACCCGACCGGCGAGCTGCTCTTCTGTGACGGATATGGTACGCTTATACCAGACGGTGTTCATAAAGTCGGTGTAACCGATGCCGGACAGCCGGGATTCCGGACAGAACGGTACGAGAATCGTCTGCTCGAGCCGGACGCCCGGTTTTTCGTATTCTCCCGGATTGCTGCCGCCGAAGTCGAAGCCGAACTGCCACTCGCCGTTCAGATTCTGCCAGCTCTCGCGGCAGAACTGCGGCTTCGGATGCTCGGGACGCGGAATGGACATGATGGTATTCCTCCCTCGTTTTGTTCTCCCCTACACTATACCGGTTTTCAGCGGAAAATGCGTTAAAAATCGACGCGAGATGGTGAGAAAAACAAGCGGGATAGGATTTAGAGGAAATAGGCGCCGGCCTCGCGCAAGCCTGCGCGCAGCGCATCTGTATCGACATGGTGAACATTGCCGTCCGACATGGATGCACGCGCGGCTGCCATACCGGCCGCTTCTCCGGTGCACAGACAGTTGGGCATGACGCGCACACTGCCCTGTATCTTACGATCACAGGAGATCGAACGACCCGCCACAATGACATTGATCAGATTTTCCGGCAAAAGGCTGCGATAGGGGATGCCATGAGACTCTCCCTTTTGATATCGCATATTGAACTGCTCACGGCTGATGCCCTTTTCCGCCGCAGCCTGCTCTTCCTTTTTTGTCAGATGCACATCTATGTAATAGCAGTTTCGGGAAATCTCATCCGGGAAGCTGCGCCTTCCGATATAATCCTCGAGGGTAAGCGTATAGTCGCCCTTTATCCGTCTTCCCTCCCGAATCCCCATGAGTGGCGCTGTATTGACAAGCAGCGAACCGGCAAAAGCGGAAGGGAAGTATTTTTTCAGCCCCTCATGCAGCTGACGAGCCAGCTCCCGTCCCTGTATCATAGCCCGGGATACCGAAACCGGGTCGGTACTGTCGACATTGAAAATATGACCGGCGTTAAAACCGATCGTGCCCGGTCCGATGATCTGATGGCAAAGATGCGTGTCGGTCACCAGAGGGAACTCGTCGTCGGCCGCGATCGCGTGTATGACGCTTTTCGGGTTGGTGCCATGCATGGAGCCGAAGCAAAGGCCGCTGTTACGGTCGTAACGATAGGCATATTCCTCTACATTGGCAATCACAAAGCAAAGCGAGGCGGGCATGAGCGTGCCGTCCACGTCACCCTTTTCAAATTCGGCGCCGGCCCAGACAGCCAGATCGGCATCACCGGTACAGTCGGCGTATACCTTTGCGCGATAGGCCTTTAATCCGTCCTTATTGGAAACAATGATTTCGGTCACACGTCCCGCGCCGTCGGTATTGACCGCGCAAAGCTGCGTACCGAAAAGCACATCCACGCCGTATTCGCTGATAAAGTCGTCATAGACTCTTTTGAGCACTTCGGCATCGATCGGCACCCATGTCAAATCCTGCGGCATGATATGGGGGGACTGCGCCTTGGCCGCGTTCAGTATGGTTTCCGCCATGCCGCGGTAAATGATTTTTTCATGATCGGAAAACGGGCACCACGAAGGGACAAGCCCGCCGGTACCCATACCGCCCAGCATATAGGACGCCTCGATCAGAAGGGTTTTGGCTCCTTCCCGCGCAGCAGAGGCCGCAGCCGTACAGCCCGCCGGACCGCCGCCCACCACGATGACATCATATGTTTCGCAAACCTCAATTGTCTGTTTCAGTTCCAGTTTCAGCATACCGTCTCTCCTCCAGTAAACAATAGTTTATGTCTCCTCCGGCGTCTCAAAAGGCTCGAGACTGCCGAGAATCAGAAACAGCTCGTCCATCGACGCCGGGGTGATCGCATAATGGATGTCCCGCTTGTCCGTCCGGATGGTGAACACCGCGAGATAGTCCTCGCCGTCGTTGGATTTCAGCGCCAGCGTGTATTTATACACGGTTCTGGTCGTGATGATCTCATAGTCGCCATAGTCCCCGCTCGGGTCGCGATCGGTCTCCGAGACCGAAAACACCAGCTCCTCCTCTCCGTTTCGATAGACAAATCGGAAAATATCCCGATCCATCGAATAGACCTCCGCGAGCGCAAAGCCCTCCGGCAGGTCGGTCGGCAGATAGACCGTGTAATCCACATCCTCGAGCATCTGCTCCGGCGAGTCGTAATCCTGCCGGGTGCGGGGCTGGGATTCGAGGCGGCAGGCGGACAGGACGAGCGGCAAAACCAGCAATAGACAAATCAGCCATCTCTTCATCGGGCACACGCTCCTTTCGATTTCAGTATAGCGGGAAAACGGCGCATTGTCAACGTGAGTGTTTCGAACTTGACCAATGTCCGGGAGGGGCGCATCGGCTGCGTTTTTTCGAGGCAAAACCGTCGCTATGGGTATGTTTTCCCGGTTTGCGGGCATACTGGGAAAAAACGAAAGGGATGGTCATCGGTATGGCAATGCGAGTAGCACAGTACGGCTGCGGGAAGATGTCGGTGTATACCATGCGGTATGCGCTGGAGAAGGGGGCGGAGATTGTCGCCGCCTTCGACATCTCACCCGAGATCATCGGGAAAGATATCGGCGAAATCATGGGAGGCGGCAAGCGCGGCGTCACGGTGCAGGACGTATCCAACGCGGGCGAGGTGCTGCGGCAGCTCAAACCGGACGTCTGCATCATCACCACCATGAGCCTGATGAGCGACGTCCACGACGCCTTCCGGCTCTGCGCCGCGAACGGCATCAACGCCATCTCCACCTGTGAGGAGGCGTTCTATCCCCAAAATTCCTCGCCGTCGCTGACCCGCGAGCTGGACGAGCTCGCCCGGGAGAATAACTGCACCCTCTGCGGCTCCGGCTATCAGGACGTCTTCTGGGGCAATCTGATCGCGGTAATCGCGGGCGCCACCCACCGCATCACCAAGATTCGCGGCCGCTCGAGCTATAACGTCGAGGACTACGGCATCGCGCTGGCACAGGTGCACGGCGCCGGGCTCCCGCTCGACCGCTTTGAACGGGAGATCGCCTCCTCGGACAACATCTCGGAGGAGGAGCGGACGGAGAAGATCGCGCGCGGCGAGTTCCTGCCGTCCTATATGTGGAACGTCAACGGCTGGCTCTGCGCCCGACTGGGGCTGACCGTAACGCGGCAGGTGCAAAAATGCGTGCCGACAACCTGCGACCGCGATCTGCATTCCGACACACTGGATATGGACATTCCGGCCGGAAACGCGACTGGTATGTCCGCCGTGGTCACCACCGAGACCGCCGAGGGGATCATCATCGAGTCGGAATGCATCGGTAAGGTCTATGCACCGGAGGAGTTCGACTGCAACAATTGGACGGTTTTTGGCGAACCTACGACCGAGGTGGTCATCAACCGTCCGTCTACCGTCGAGCTGACCTGCGCAACGGTCGTCAACCGATTGCCCGATCTGCTCGCGGCCGTACCGGGTTATACCACCACCGACCAGATGCCCTCCAACGATTTCCGCCTGCACATCTGATAAATTATAAAACCGGCGGCGCGACTTTCTCAGTCGTGCCGCCGGTTTTCGTTGTTCAGAGAATCTGTCGGAACAGCCCGTGCTCTGTGCAGTACCAGAGCAGCAGGCCGTGCCCGCGCCGCGGAATCCGCACCTGCATATCCCACTCGGGATACAGCCGGACAAGCTGCACCCGGTCGGCGGTAACAAACGCCACAAAAGAGAGGGAATGCGCCTTGGTCATAGAATGGGCGCTTGTGATATACCAGTCGTTTTCGACCGTCTCCACCGACAACGTGTGCGCCTCATCCGGCTTCTGCGCCTCCAACGGTTCCAGCGTGCGTCCGCAGCAGGACACCGTCGCCGGAGCGGTTGCGAGGATGAGATTACCGCAGACGGGACAAACCCGATAGCTGTTTTGTTTCATATTGCCTCCTGTCAGATCGTTTTCGGAAAGCTCGCCCGCGAGTATGTCCTCCACCCGGATACCGAGCGTCCGGGACAAAGCGGGCAGCAGCGAGATGTCGGGCGCGCCGAGACCACGCTCCCATTTCGAAATTGTCCGGTCGGAAAGGCTCAGCCGGTCGGCCAGCTCCCGCTGCGTCAATCCCTGTTCCTTCCGCAACGCCGCGATCAGACGGCCGATTTTCTCACAGTCCATGACAACACCTCTTTCCGTCTTTCAGCATACCACAGCCCGGCCCCCTTCGCAACCAACGCTCCGTAGAGTTCACCGGCTAAAAAACAAGCTGTACGAGCAGCATATAGCAGACCGTGCCGCCCGCAATCGAGAGCAGCATCTGTCGCTTCCAGAGATGCAGGCCGATGACAAGCGTGATGGAGAGCAGCTCGGGGATGCCGTGGCTCCCTGTCAGCAGGCTGACATCCTTCAGGCAATAGACCACCAGCATGCCGAACACCGCAGACGGCAGTACACGGCCCAGATAGCGAATATATTTCGGCGTCGGCTTCCCGGCCGGGAACAGGAGAAAGGGCAAAAACCGCGTGAGCATGGTGCCGAGGACAATCACGCCGATGGTCATCAGCTGCTGCGGCAATGTCATCAACATATTGTTCATTCCTCCGTTTCCCGTTTTTCAAGCGGCCGTCGCAGCAGCGTCAGCACAAAAAGAATCATCGCCATGGCGGGAATGAGGAAATTGTCTGCCCCAAACAAGAGCAGGCAGAGAAGCGAGAGCCCCAGACCGAGCAGCGCACTCTCGTGCCGCTTCTCCCCCAGCCATTGCTCCAGAAAAATCACCACAAACATCGCCGTCATCACAAAGCTGAGTCCCTCGGTATTGAACGAGATCAGCGAGCCGAAAATACCGCCGAGCGTCGCGCCGGTGAACCAGTAGAGATGGTTCAGCAGGGTGACGAAAAACATAAACCAGCCGCGGTCGACGCCGTCCGGGACATCAGCGGTATAGTTGATGGAAAAACTCTCGTCGCACATGCCGAAGATCAGATAGAGCTTTTTCAGTCCGGTTCCCTGATAGACCTCCAGCATGGAAAGCCCATAAAACAGATGACGCGCATTGAGCATCAGGGTCATAAGCAGTGCCTGCAACGGATTGAACGGACCGAGCAGCAGGCCGACCGCTACAAATTCCATGGAACCGGCAAAAATGGCGAAGCTCATCAGCATCGGATACCAAAAGCTGAAGCCGGAAGCCTGCATATAGATACCATAGGTCAGCCCCAAAAACCAAAAGCCCGCAAAAATCGGAATCGTATATGGAAAGGCGGCGAGCAGCGCCCGCCTGCATGTGTGTGATGTGTTGTTCATAGACCCTCCGGAGCCGATTGCCGTCATTTATTCAGCAGGTCTCCTGCTGTATTCCAACAGCATAGCACATTTTTCGATTTTTGCAATCCCCATTACCGGCAATCCATCGATGAAAGATAACCTTGAAACAAAAGCTGTGTGCCGCTCCACATCGACGGCAGCGACACGGATATCCCCTGTATGAAGCCGATGCATAACGGCATCTATTCGATCGATGTCTTTAAGCAGCAAGCTTCTGAACGCATGCAGCCAAGCAACTTGTCCGCGTATGTACGGAAAAGACGCGGCTGGGACGGCTGGAGATCGAAAACGGCCCGAATTCCGTGCGCTGTTTCCATCTGGCGGAACATCAGTGGTGCCGCCTTCACGCGTCGGCCGTTTCGGTTCGCCTCATCATCCTAACCCAGCCAAAGAAAAGGCCTCCCTGACGGGAGGCCTTTTCTTTGGCCACTGGGAACAAAAAAGATGCCATGCGCCGAAGGTGCATCCGCAAAAGGTCGGTAGCAACGGGGAGCCGTCGCGATGGGCGTTGCGTTTTTTCAAAACGCTGCAACCGAGCAGGCGAGCCGAGCGTAACTCGTTCCGACGTGGCTGGGATGGCTGGAGATCGCGGGACGTATGCCTGCGGCATAGTCCACTGAAACGGCCCCTGTTCCCTTCCGCGCCTCCATTCCCCTCTTACAAAGCGCACGCCCCCGGAGCTGCCCCGGCCGTTTCCGTTCGCTTCCCGCTCACCTCCGACCAATAACAATCCCCCCGTCTGACGACGGGGGGATTGTTATTGGCTGGGATGGCTGGAATCGAACCAGCACGGGCAGAGTCAAAGTCTGCTGTCCTACCACTAGACTACATCCCAATTTATATCAACCGGCAAAACCGGTTGTATGTACGGAAATGAGGATACACAAACGGTATCCTCATTTCTTTTCTTTGGGGTGGATAATCGGATTCGAACCGATGGTCTCCAGTGCCACAAACTGGCGCGTTAACCAACTACGCTATACCCACCATATAATGGCGCGCCTGAAGGGACTCGAACCCCTGACCCTCTGCTTAGAAGGCAGATGCTCTATCCAGCTGAGCTACAGGCGCCTGTTCAATTGTTCGGGGCTCGCATCCCCTTTGGAGCGGGTGATGGGAATCGAACCCACGCGACCAGCTTGGAAGGCTGGGGTTCTACCATTGAACTACACCCGCGTTTCAAAGCTAAAATATGATACCATATTCTCCCCCGGTTTGTCAAGAGCAGATTTTCAAAAATCCAAAAAATATAAAGTTTTACAATAAGTGCGAAAGGTAAAACAACCTCAAATGAGCTCGAATGTGCGAGAGGTTGCAACCTCTCGCACTTATTTTTTTATCGAAAGGAGTTGTAAATAATGACTTGCCGCTATTTAACGCTTGAGGACAGAAAGAGCCTCGAGAGATTATACGACCAGGGAGCGGGACTCTCCGATATTGCAACCTCTCTCGGCGTACACCTTGCCACTATTTACAGAGAGCTTACGAGGGGCGACACAGGAGAAATCGACAAGAACGGGCGCGAGGGTTATAACGCCGAGCTTGCACAAAAGGCTCTGCAAGAGAGCCTCAAGCGTCGAGGGCGTAGGCAGACAGCCACAACCTAACAACAAATTTTAATAAAACGGAGTGATTTTATTATGAACAACATTTTTAACCAACTAAAAAAGGACGCTCAATATGCGTTGAACAGTAAAAAACTTACACTTGCTTACCAGGCTTACGGAGCCGCAAAAATGGCTTTTACTTTAGGAGCTATAACAAAAAACGAGTTTTACGAACTTAATACTATGCTCGTTGTAAACGGTATCAACAAGCCCTCGGCGGGGCTCGAGTAAGGAGGGGGCGTTATGACGGATAGAGAAAAGGAGCTTATAGCCGCCTACATACCCTCGCCGCGTGATGAAACACTCGGGGTCTTTGATTATTTTGTAAAAGATTGCGCGGGACGGATTTACAAAGTACATATAGCGGGCATTTATCCACATTTGCCCGACGAGGAAACGCACTACTCCGTATATACAGACGGCGGAAAAAGAATAACCGATTTTACGGACGACGGAAATTTTCCTATGAGGCATATATACGACAACAAGCAGGACTGCAAAGACGAAACGCACAACTTTTATAGCGGTTGGGAACGGCTACGAGAAATACAGCAGAGGGAGGCGCAATTATGATATGGGAAAAGTCAAACCGTTTCGACCAACGAGCGCGAGAAATTGCAGACCGCCACTACAACAGACAAAAGCCAGGTACGCCTCAATTTGTACCGCCTGGGCGTTGTTGCGTTTTATATGCAGAGAATGAACACGGGCGGGCGTTTTGGGTAACGAGCTTTCCTTATGCCGAATATGTGCGGCACGCCTGGGCGGGAGCCTGGGTATGCTCCGCATTTAGGAACGAGGGAGCGGGTGTAGCCTCGGAAATGATACGAGAGGCGGTAGCGGCAACGCGGGCTCACTTTGGAGAGCCGCCCGAGTTAGGTATGATAACCTTTATTGACTCGAAAAAGGTTAAGTCAACAAAGGTACACGGGCGCGACACCTGGGGACTCACATACATAAAAGCGGGATTTAAGCCTGTAGGAAAAACAAAAGGCGGGTTGCTCGCATTTCAATTATTGCCCGAAGATATGCCACCCGCAGAAAGCGCAAAGGAGGTATAGCAGATGTGTAAACCCGTAAAGTGCCCTCAATGCGGGCACGAATTTACGCCCGAGCGGGCTATTAAGTCGGGAGCCTGGACTCCCGAGGAGGACGAGCTATTGCTCCGCCTCTATCAAAAGGAGCGAAAGCTCATTGTAGAGATTGCGGACGAGCTCGACCGCACCCAGGACGCGACACGAAACCGACTTTATCAGCTCCGCGGCGGAGGCAAAAGCAAAAACAGCTCGGTTACGGCAAGCGTACAGCTCTCGGCTAAAGAGTTTGACGAAATGAGAGCCGCTCGCCAGGAGGTAAAGACGGCTCGAAAGCTCGTAGAGCAAGCCAAAGGTACCGAGCGAGAACTCGCCGCTTTCGTGGCGGTAGGTAAACAGCTACTTAATGCCAGGGCAAACAAAAGGGTTATTGCTCCCGTATTCGCGGAGCTCGAAAAACTTATAAACGCTTATAGCGAGAATTTTTAAGGAGGATATTTTATGAACAGCAGTATTTTAACGGCTATCGAGTCGCTTTGCGACGATATAGCGACCAACACAAACTCGGTTGAGAACAAAGAAAGAGCGGAGGCGGTTGTTTCCCTTGCGTTTGCGGGAATTTTCACACCCGCAGAATATGAGGACGAACTCGAGCAGGACGAAACCGAGCCCGCAAAAGTAACGCTACCGAAACCTGGCGGACATTTTAATTATAACGGTATCGAGTTTGTAGCTCTCGGCGAGGAGCAGGGCGGCATACTTGCGGTTATGGCGGACACGCTCGAGGACGAAATGCCGTTTGATAAAAATAATTGCAACAATTGGAGAAAATCGACTCTCCGTAAATATCTCAACGAGGAGTTTATTAAAAACTTTAACAGAGGCGACCTCCTCCCCTTTATTTCCGACCTTACAACAGACAGCGGGCAAAAGGACTACGGCACCTCAGAGGACTACATAGCGTTGCTCTCTTGCGACCTCTACCGCAAATACCGAGAGTATGTGCCTAAATATGATAATTGGGTATGGACTATTACACCCTGGCATATATTCCCGTCCCACGCGAACCTCGAGCGTCTCGTGTATACTGACGGTAGCGTGGACGTCAGCGACGCGAACTACGCGTACGGAGTCGCCGCCGCTTGTATTTTCAATCATACAATCTTTGAATAATCAACGCCGATAGGCGTTAAGGAGGCGCGGCTATGGGTTATCGCAAAGTATCAGCGGCGGAGCAAGTTTTCTACATACTGAAATACAAGGCGCACGAGCTCCGCTTGCGCTTTCGGCTTTGGAAAAAGTTAAAAAAGCATTGCCGCCATTGTTGCCTATGGTGTAAATATTTCAAACCGTGCCGCTCGGATGTGGAGGCAGACAATGACAAATGAAGAATTAAAAGCGGCGTTATTCAGCGGGTGCTCCGTGGAGCATAACGGAATTACCTATAAATGCGTTTCGGCTATCATATACCGCAACCGTGGCGGCAAACTCGATATTTCAGCGGAGCTACTCGACAAGAATACCAACAGTATATCAATAGTAAACCCAGCGAGGGTTAAGGAGGTTAAGGCGTGAAACTTATAATTTTACAATTAAAGGCTATGGTACCGAAAGAAATTGAAAACATAGAATTATTGAACTTGCACAGAATGATAAACGAGGGCGTTTTATTGCTCGACGCAAGATATAAAGAGCCTATTGTTATCGACATTAACAGCGAGCGAAAGCACGACGGAAAATCAACAAAAATTTGCTTTGTGGACGAGCTCGACGCTATCAAGCAAATAAGCAAAGAAAACGAGGCTCTCTTGCGGGAGAAAAAAGACCGACAAGCAAGGACTATTAAAAAGGTAGAAAAGGCTCTCGGTTTTACTCTTTTTGATTGGCAAAAGGCTTATATATTCGAGGACAAGAAATACGGAGCCGAAATTCGCTTTGCACGACGCGCAGGGAAAACGCTTGCTCACATTCTCCGACTTTGCCTCTCGGACGGCGAGCCGATAAAAGCAAAATTAAAACCCACTTGCTCCGATAATAACGAGCTTTTAAGTTATTTAGGAGAGGACGGAGCGGACTACCACCGTACTAATTTCTTTATAAGAGATTTAAGACAAGTTTACAAAACGCTCAAGGAGGCGGGTGGTATCGAACTCCGCGAGATAGAATTTTAGGAGGTTGTTTTATGGACACAGCAATTATTATTACCTTTATTATATGCGCGACGCTCGTAGCGTTGTCGCTTATCAATAGGAAAAAGTGAGGAGGGTTTGTATATGGCTACCATATCAAAAGCGCAAGCCCGCAAGCGGGCAAATATACGCTTTATCGTTTCAATACTTGTTATCCTGCTTATAAGCGCAGTTATCGGCGGGGCTATCACGGGAGCTATTGTAGCTCAAGCAAAGAATAACGCGGCGGAGGCGCAAAATAATACGCCTTACGGCACCAGGGACGGAAAGGCACTCACGGGCGAGGCTCCGTATGAGTATTTGAGCGACAGCGTATTTACGCCGCTCGAGTGCTCCCTACCCGTAGAATTGCAGGAGTATACATATTATCTATGCGAGGCTTATTATATCGACTTTGACTTTGTTATGGCTCTTATGTATACGGAGTCCTCATTCTGTACCGACATTATCAGCGGCACCAACGACTACGGCTTAATGCAGATTAACAAATGCAACCACGCGGAGCTTACGGACAAGCTCGGCATTACGGACTTTACAGAGCCGTACCAAAATATCCGAGCGGGGCTATATATCCTCCGTCGACTCTTTGAAAAGTACGACGAGCCCACAAAGGTATGTATGGCTTACAATATGGGCGAATACGGAGCCTCTGTACTTTGGGATAAAGGCATATACGAAACAACCTACTCTCAAAAGGTGCTCACCCAGGCGGACAGATACGCCGCACAGAGAGGAGCCGCCGCTGATGAATGAAAGCGGCACCGCACATTAATACATTATATATAGGAAATAAAAAGAGGTTATCACTCCGCCCGAGTGATAACCTCCGCAACAGCCTTTGTGTTGCCGTTCAACTTGCTATTATTGTAGCACAAAGGCAACGAAAAGTCAATACGGAGAACAGAGCAAAGAGGCTCTATGTCGGGCTCGTAATGGATAATAACTTAACGACCAAAGAATAGTACAAGCCAGGATAGAGGCAGAGGCTACTCGCTCCTCGTTCTCTCCGCAATTATTCTCTTTTGTGTGTATGGAGAGAGGCGGAGAGGTGAGGGGGTAAATAGGGGGAGAGGAGAGGTGCCTCTCTCTTTAAGGCGGGCTCCGTCCCGCCGCTCTCTTGCTCTCCTCTCCCCCTATGACTTTTTCCCGTTGTTTAATATGGCTTTTGCTTATATGCAGGATAGAGCAACGCAGAGGTGCGACTCGAGCGGCGTATAAGATTTTAGCATAAGGGAATGAGGGCGGAACGAGTGCGAGTAAGCCCGCTCCGTCCTCGTTTTCTAATATTCCCTTATGGAAAACTAAAGCGTTAAACCTCGGGGTTTTAGGGGCAGAGCCCCTAACTACAAAACACGGAGGTTAAATAAAATGCGTTGCCTATACAGAGAGAAAAAATACTATTGCGGCGATTATTTGGAGGTTGATATATTCCCCGTTTTTGAAAAACAGAGGAGCCGCGGCAAAAAAAGAAAGCCGACCTCCGAAACACAAAAACGGCTTAACCAACATAACGCCGAGCGCAAGCTGATACGCTTACTCAATGCGAATTTTACAAAGCAGGATATACGCTTTGACTTAACATACGACGACGAGCATTTGCCCGCTACTCCCGAGGAGGCACAAAAGCAAATGCAGAATTATATACGCAGACTCAAACGCTTTCGAGCAAAAAACGGCTTGCCCGAGCTGAAATATGTTGCCGTTACCGAAATCGGAAAAACACGCGGGCGGTATCATCACCATATCGTTATGAGCGGCGGCGTTTCGATAAACGACCTTGCGGAAATATGGGGAAAAGGCTACACGACGGCAAAACCGCTACAATTCGACGAGTACGGCATAGTCGGCATTGCTGTTTATCTCGTAAAAGAGCCTATCCTCGGTAAACGGTGGTGCGCGTCCCGCAACCTGGTACAGCCTACGGCAAAAGAGCGCGACGGCAGAATACCACAATACAAAGTTAAAGAATTTCACGACAGCGGAAACGACAACCGCGCCGAGCTCGAGCGGCTCTATGAGGGCTACGCCCTGGCGGATTGCAAACCGTTTTACAACGAAATCAACGGAGGCTATTACATAACCGTGCGAATGTATAAAAAACCCGCTCCGAAACGGAGCAGAAAGCGAGGGAAACAATGAGCGTAGATAAATGCTTGTTTTGCGGCGGCGTTGTACCCGAGGGGCGGCAGATATGCCCGAATTGCGAGGAACGACCGCAAAAGACAAAAACGCGAAAGGAGAAAAAGAAAATGTCGGTATATATTTTTCCCGCCGTCCTAATTTTGCTTGATGTGGGCGCGGCTGTTATGTGCTTTATCGGAAAGGACTACAAAAAGGGCGTATATTGGCTCGCCGCGGCGGTGCTTAATATTTGCGTTACTTTTTAGCGGAGGTGCGATATGACAGAAAACGCAAAAGAGGCTCTCTGCAAACTTGCGGCGGAGCTTAAAGAAATTATCGACGAGTTTATAGAGCCTATACAAGAGGCTTTTTACAAGCTCACAGAGGAGCTCGACTCGATAGAATACGAGGAGAGGGAAAAATACGAGCCTTGCTATAAGCTACTCTCTCCTACTCTCGAAATTTACAGCCATAAAAAGCTATGGCGAGAAAACCGCGCATTATTTCGCCCGTACAAAGCGGGCGGGAAATCGGGAAAACAAACTAAAAGGAGGGTAACACTATGAATTATTTTAAGGCGGCGGAGCAAGTGCTCTCCTCCGTTCCTACGCTCGAGCGAGCTTTGGAGAATTTAGAGCGCAGGAAACAACGGCTCATAGAAAGCGGTGCACCGCAAGAGCTCGGAGGAATGGACTACTCAAAGCCGTTTACGGACTCGCACTATGTAAGCGATACGCTCAACGAGCTTTTAGAGCTTGCGGAGTGTACGAGGAATATTACGGACACACGCCAAAAGCTCGCAGAAATTAACGGCGTATTAAACCAACTCACAGAGGAACACAAAAAAGCCGTTACTTTGTGGTACATAGAAAAACGCTCAAAGGAGGCTATTATGGCGGAGCTGTATGTAGAGTCGCTTACGACGGTATACAACCTCCGAAATAGAGCCGTTGCGGAGTTTGCGTTGCTGTATTATGGCGCGTCCGCTATGCCGTCAATTTAGCGATTGAAAAAACGCTGTATAGAAACTCGCTTTTTTCGGTGCTATACTGTTACCGTAGAAATAGACGAAAAGCGAGCGGCAGTAATGCGGCTCGCTTTGTCGTTGTATGGGAGCAGATATAACCACAACGGCGGAGAGGGCGGGACGCTGTTATATGCAGGAATTTGCAAAGCAATTTTATTTGAGTAAAGCCTGGCGACAGACCAGGGAATATATATACAAGCGAGATATGGGGCTATGTGTTAGGTGCGGAAAGCCTGGCGAAATCGTACACCACAAAATACACTTAACGCCGAAGAACATAGACAACCCGAGTATTACACTCGCAGAGGACAACCTCGAAACTGTATGCCGTGAGTGCCACGCAATAGAGCACGAGGGACAGCCTATTACAGCGAGCGGGCTTGTATTTGACAACGAGGGAAACCTCGTAGAAAGAGAGGGCTATTATGAGTGATGTTTGCGAGGTAGTAATATACACAACCTCGGCGGCTTTGTCGTTCAATGTCAAAGCTACTACAACAGACTTTCAAGAGCGACTCGCAGGAGCACTCGAGGAGGGCACAGTTATTCTCGATACAACCGAGGACACAAAACTAATACTCAACGCAATAAATGTTGTTGCTATTGAGGTGCACGGGCAGCAGGACACAGAGGAAAACACGCAAGCTATCCCCCCCATTCAAAATATTTGATAGCGTTTTCTATGAACCGTGTTTAAGCCCCTTTTATAACCGACCCTCGGGTGTATAACCCCCCACCCTAAAAGAAAAAAGAAAGGAGTTTTAGCGTGGACGATACATTATATACGCGACAAAAAAAAGAGCGAAACAGAATAAAGAAATTATACAAAAATCTACCGAAAGATAAGCTCGAAATCGCGCAAAAACTGATTGAAAGAGCCGCCTATATGCTCATTTCTTTGGAGGAAATGGAGGCAAAAATAGACGAGGACGGGCTCGTAGTAACTATGCCGCAGGGCAATTATGAGATTGAGAGGGCGCACCCTCTTTTACAGCCGTATAACGCAATGGTTAAGAATTATAATGCCACCATTAAACAGCTCAACGACCTATTGCCGAACACCGAGGCGGAAACCGCGGGGCAAGCTCTTATGATGTTTGCCACTAAACCGAACAAGGCGGCAAAATCGCGTTGAATTATGTACGCGAATACTACCGCCGCATAGAGTGCGGCGACATAGTAACGAGTAAGCGGGTTAGAGCTGTTTACTCGCGCCTCGTCGCTGAAATGGAGGCAAATAGCGACGACTCCCCGTATTATTTCGACGAGGAAACGGGCGAGCGTCCTATTCAATTTATCGAAACTTTTTGCAAGCAATCGCAAGGCACTATCGGAGCTCCGCTTGAGCTCGAATTATTCCAAAAGGCATTTATACAACTGCTTTTCGGTTGGCTTGAAAAAGAAACAGACTACCGCCGTTTCCGCGAAACTATGTTTTTGTGCGGACGAAAAAACGGCAAGTCTACCCTACTTTCGGGTATTGCGTTATATATGCTGATTGCCGACTATGAGGGCGCGGCGGAGATATACTCCGTAGCAACCAAAAAAGACCAGGCAAAAAAGGTACTTACCGAGGCGGTAAATATGGTGAAACAATCGCCAGAGCTACGGGCGGTTGTAAAAAAGCGTCGTAATGACATTTACTTTCCTGCTACCTCCTCTATTTTTGAGGCTTTAGCCTCGGACTCTAACACACTCGACGGCTTGAACTCTCACGCCGTAATTATAGACGAACTCCACGCTATCCGCGACAGAAACCTATACGAGGTTATGAAACAATCGACCTCGAGCCGCAGACAGCCGCTCGTAGTTATGATAACAACGGCGGGAACGGTGCGCGAGTGTATATTCGACAATATGTACGAGCTCGCGTGCGAGCTTGCGGACGGTACCAAAAAGGACGACACATTTTTACCTATCCTCTACGAGCTCGACTCCCGCGACGAGTGGACTAATCCGCAAATGTGGATAAAAGCAAACCCAGGGCTCGGGAAAATCAAGCAATATAAAACCCTGGCTAATTTTGTCGAGCGAGCAAAAAACAACCCCGCAGACCTACCAGGCGTATTATGCAAAGATTTTAATATCCGTGAAAATGAGAGTAATGTATGGCTCTCTTTCGAGCAGATTAAAAACGCCGCTACTTTCGATATTGAGGAAGTTTATAACACATACGCAATAGGCGGTTGCGACCTCTCGGCTACTACCGACTTAACGGCGGCTACTCTGCTTATACGAAAGCCCGCAGACAAAACGGTATATGTGTTACAGCACTATTTTCTCCCGCAAGCTCGTGTAGAGCACCTCGAGGAAAAGAACACAAACGAGGCACCCTATCGCCTATGGGCGGAGCGGGGATTGCTTACGCTGTGCGAGGGAAACCGCGTTAATTTTAGTGATGTAACGGCGTGGTTTTGTCAAATGCGCGACGAGCACAAGATAGACGCTATCAAAGTAGGCTACGACCGCGCATTGGCGGGTTATTGGGTGGACGAAATGAACTCTAACGGGTTTACTATGGAGCCAGTGGCACAAGGTCCGTTTACCTGGAGCCAACCTATGCGAGAAATGGGAGCGGCTCTTGCGGATAAGGTTGTTAATTACAACAACAACCCTATTTTGATTTGGTGCCTATCAAATACCGCTGTTAAAAAGAGCGGGTTAAACAACATTCAGCCCGTTAAAATAACGGACAAACGACGCATAGACGGCGCAGTATCGCTATTAAACGCCTGGGTTATCTATGTAAAATACTTTGACGACTATATGTACAATGTGGGGTGAGAAAATGAAAGAAAGACGAGGACTTTTTGAGGCTATTTTCGGAAAAAAGCCTCAAAAAACAGACGGTTTTACCGAATACAAGCTCTTAAATTCCTATCAGTCGAATTTTATACCGTTCTCGGGCAACGCCTGGGAGGTTAATGTGGTGCGTGCGGCTATTCATTCTTTCGCCCGCAGAGCGGCAACCGTACAGCCTCGGCATATCCGACGCGGCGACGGTAAAGTGCTTGATGTAGAGAGTAGCTCGCTCAATAATATTTTACAATTCCGACCAAACCAGTATACAACGGCGTATAAATTCTATTACCGCCTTGCGGCGCAGTACAAGTTATATAATAACGCTTTCGCATTTCCCGTATGGAACGAAACAACAGGAAAGCTCGAGGCAATATATAACATTAACGCCCAGGAGATAAAGCTACTCGAATACCAGGGAGAGCTATTTTGCAAATTTCGGTTTATAAACGGAAAAACCTATACTTTTCCGTATTCCGATTTTATACATATCGGCTCTATGTTCGAGGATAACGACATTTTCGGGGCAAGCAATGAGGCACTAATGCCCGTATTAAAGACCGCAAATACATTCAATCAGTCTATGAGTAAGTTTGCCGAGCTCGTGGCGGTTATCCGAGGCGTATTAAAAGTACAAGCCTCCACCAAAACGGAGGACTTGAACCGCCGCCGTGATGATTTTATACGGGATAACCTCAAAATGGAAAATAACGGAGCGGGCGTTATCGTTACGGATAGTAAGTACGACTATACACCGATAACAGAAAAGCAGACTCCGCTACCCGTAGGACAGTTGCAATACATAAAGGACGAGATATACGACTATATCGGCACAAATGACGCTATCGTACAAAACAAAGCTACTCCCGAGCAGGAGGAGGACTTTTACGAGGGCGAAATAGAGCCGTTTTTCCTGCAACTCGCCCAGGCTCTTACAAATTGCATATTTACAAAAAAGGAGCGCGGCTACGGTAACGAAATTTCCGTAGAGGGAAACAAATTACAATTTGCAAGGACGAGCGACAAGCTCGCCGTTGTAAAATATCTCTCCGAAATCGGCGGCTTAATGCTCGACCAGGCATTAACGACGCTCGGTTATCCGCCTATCGGCGGCGAGGAGGGAAAACGCCGCGTGCAAACCTTGAATATGGTAAACGCCGCCAAAGCGGACGAATACCAACTCGGCGACAGCGAAAAAAAAACAGAGCCGCCCGAGGACGACGAGGGTACCGCACCAACAGCGGCACCAAAGGGCGAGAAAACAAAAAAGGAGGACGAGTAACAATGCCTTATAAACCGAATGAGCGGGAATACAGAGCACTTGCTCCGTTTACCCTAACAGACAATGGCGACAGCTCGGACGAGCTTGTATTACGCGGTACGCCTATTGTATTTGATACTCCTACCGTGCTTTTTGAAATGGACGGTATCGAGTATAAAGAGGTTATCGCTCGCGGAGCTCTCGACGAGTGCGATATGAGCGATTTTATCTTTAACAGAAACCACGGACAAAACGACTCTACCGTATATGCCCGTACCCGCAATAACTCAATTACATTTACCGTAACAGAGCGCGGGCTCGACTTTGCGGCGTACCTCGATAAAGAGGACGAGCGGCACCGCAATTTACACCGAGATGTATTAAAACGCCGCGTAGATAAAATGAGTTTTTCGTTTGTAGTGCGCGAGTCTTCGTATGACCGAGATACGCACACACGGACGATAACTAAAATTAAAAAGCTGTATGATGTTTCGGCGGTGGATTTTCCGCAATACAACGAAACAAGCATTACAACGGCAAGGAGCTTTTTTTCGGAGGAGCACGAGAAAGAGTTTAAGGAGTTGGAGGAACGCCGCCGCCGTAAAATGCTGATTGCACAAACCTATTGCTAACAAAAAATATCAAAAAGGAGTAAATCACAATGAACGAAATTATTAAGCGTATGAACGAAATCAGAGCCCGCAAAGCGGAGCTCCGTAGCACTCTCGAAACCAACGCCCAGGCAGACCTCGACGCTATTACCCAGGAACTCCGTGAGCTCGACGAGGAAAACGCAAAGCTCGAAAAGAGAAAGGCGACTATTGAGGGTATCAACCTCGGCACCATTCCCGCAACGGAGATTGTAAACCCCGTAGCCTCCCGTAGTGCTGACAATTACGACGAGGAAAAAGAGTACCGCTCCGCTTGGTTAAAGAGCGTTAGACGACTCGAACTCTCCGAAACCGAACAAAGAGCTATGACTACGGCGAGCTCCTCGGCGGGAGCGGTTGTGCCTACCGTTACACAGAATAAAATCATTGAAAAGGTCAATCAGTATTGCCCGTTGCTCGATAAAATAGACTTGCTCCGTGTTCCTGGCGGCGTTAAAGTACCCGCCGAGGGAACCACCACGGACGCGCAGAAACATACCGAGGGAGCGGCAATTACAGCGGACAGCGACACTCTCACGAGCGTTTCGCTCTCTGCTTATGAGGTTACAAAGCTCGTAACCATTTCAAAATCTGTTGAGAAAATGGCTATCGACGCTTTCGAGAATTGGCTCGTAAACAAGATTGCGCGTAAAATTGCCGAGAAAATCGGTAGCTTGATTATCTCGGGCACGGGCTCAAACGAGGCACAGGGCATTAACGCGATTACCTGGGGCGCAAATAACTCCGTAACGGTCGCAAAAGCCTCCACATTGACCGCCGCAAACATTCAGGGCGTTGTAGCCCTGCTCAACGGTGGCTATGACAATGGCGCGGAGTGGCTTGTTTCAAAGTCCACATTTTTCACGGATTTCCACCCGCTGATGAATAACTCGAAAGACAATGTTGTTACCGAGGATAACGGCGTATATCGCATTATGGGCTATCCCGTAAATTTTGACGACCGTATGACGGCACACGAGGCTATCCTCGGCAATATTTACAGAGGCTATCTCGGCAATATGCCCGAGGATATTACCGTAACCTCGCAGTTTGTAACCCGTGAGAACGCTTACGATTTCCTCGGTTGCGCTATGTTCGACGGCAAGGTGCAGGCTACCGAGGCGTTTGTAAAAATTGTCAAGGGCACAGCGTAACGGAGGGATAACCTATGGCGAATATTTCCGAGCAACTCGTTTACAGTATTCGCCGATACCTACGCATTAACCATACGCACCTCGACGCTGAAATTACCGACCTAATAGGAGCGGCTCGTGCCGACCTCCTATTAGGCGGTATTAAGGCGGCAAAGGTTGAGGACGAAAACGACGCTCTTATAAAGCGGGCTATTGTCTGCTATGTAAAAGCCGAATTTGGACTCGACAACGCCGACGCAGACAAGTACCGCGAAAGCTACAATATGCTCAAGCGGCATTTAATGTTGTCGAGCGAATATATCGAGGAGGCGTAGTTATGTATTGGCGAGATATTGGCTATTTGTGCGTAGAAACGGAAAAACTCGACGCTCTCCGAAAACCGTACAAGGACTACGAAAAACACGAGGTTTTTTGTAATTCAAAAGGCGTAAAGAGAAACGAGTTTTACCAGGCGCAAGCCCAGGGGTACCGCCCCGAGCTTTGCGTGGAGATAAAAGAGCTTGACTATAACGGAGAGGGACACTTTGAATACGGCGGGAAAATGTACCGCGTTATCCGTACATATCCCGTAAAAAGCGAGTGCCTCGAGCTGATATGCCAGGCTTTAGTAGTCGAAAACAAATAAAGCGGGAGGAGGTTGTGCGCTATGCAAAATGTTAATACAGAGGCGTTTATAAAAGCTCTTACAAAGCGGGTTAATGAGATTATGCCGACATTTTACGACGAGGCACCGACAAAAGGCGGTTTTCCGTACTCGGTTATCAGCGGCATAAATATTATTGACCTCGCAGAGGGCGACCTAACCTCGTTTTATATTGATATTTGGGTTGATGAAAAGCAACCCGAGGCGGGTATAGAACTCGAGCGGGCATGCGACAGCCTCCGCAACGGGCTTTATAACGCTATCATAGCCGCGCCTGGCGTTTATGCACATATCGGCTTTGAAAATCAAAACGGCTTACAAGACGGCGAGTTTGACATAGCGCACCGCCGCCTCTCTATGTCGGCACGAATATTTTACTATTAGGAGGTTGAACAATGGTTACTAATCTATCAAAACAGCAGATTGAAAGTATCCAGATTGACGAGTCCGTTATTTTTCTCGATTACGGAGAAACTACGGAGCGTTTTTTAGCACCGACTCGCGGCGGCGGAGAATTTGCCGCAACAGTTACGGTGCGCGATATTGAATTTGACGGACGACACGGCAAAACGGCGGGTACCCAGGTTATCGAGGAGCAGGGAGCCTCTATCAAGGTTACTACTCTTTGTATGAGCCAGGAAAACCTCGCTCTCGCTATTCCGTCTTGTGTTATCGTGGACGACGAGGGAAAAACAATTAAAAACCCGAAAACGGGAGTTATTCCTCTTTCGGCGTACCTCAAAAATGTTACTATGTTCGCTAAACTTATCGGCGGCAAGTACAAAAAAATCATCATTTACAACCCTATGCACGAAACGGGCTTTGCCGTAAAAGCGGTGCAGAAAGCCGAGGGCGAACTCGGGCTCGAGCTTTTGGCTCACTATCCGCATACAGACCTCGACGGCGATTTGTGGGAGGTAACGGAAATTTCCGAAATGCCAACGACAAAAGCCGCGGAGCCCGCAAGCGCACCCGCTACGCCCGAAACTGAAAAGACCGAATAAAAACAGAATTTAAGGAGGAGCCATATTATGCTTACTATTGGAGCAATGCCTATTTTGCTTAAAATTGTCGGAAAACTCGACATTAAACCCGTTATTGAAAAGCTGAAAGAGGTTGACATTTTCAAGGACGCGGACAACGCCGCGTCCGCTATGAAAGAGCTTTCAAAAGAAAAGCTCGGCGTACTCGCTTGCGAAATGTTCGCGGAACTCACGCCACAGCTCGGCAAAATTGCCGACGACCTCCCGCCGCTTGTTGCCGCATACAAAGGCGTAAGCATTGAGGAGGCGGTAAAACTCGACGCGGCGGAGGTACTCAACGAGATTATCCACGACGAGGGTATTACAACTTTTTTCAAGCGTGCTCTACGGAAAAAGGTAGAGCAGAAAGCATAACGCTACTGCATAAATATTACGAATGGCAACTCATTGAGAGCCTCCCTTTACGGGCTCTCGGTGAGTTGCTTTCTTATGCCCGAAATGAGGAAAAGAGGCTCCGCAAAGAAGAACTCGAAAAACGCCTATTTCCTCTATGGCTCGCAAATTATACAGTAGCAAAACTTACGGGAGCGGACGAGGTTATGGACTTTGAGGAGTTTATAAACATTACGCTCTCGGACAAAGCCGCACCGAAAGCGGCACCAAAAAAGGAAAGAACAGCCGAGGACATTATGGCGGAGCTTATGCCACTTGTCGAGGCTGATAAACAGAGAGGAGGCTAACCTATGGCTAATATTTTCTCCCTTTTCGGAGAGGTGCTTATAGACAATCAAAAAGCAAATACGAGCATAGACCAAACAACCGAAAAGGCGGAAAAAAGTGGCTCTAAAATAGGCTCGGCTTTCTCCTCTATCGTAAAAGGAGCCGCGGCAGTCGGTACCGCAGTTGTAGCGGGTGCTACTGCTATCGGTACAGCCGCTTATAAATCGGCTATGAGCACCGCAGAGCAAGCGGACTACATAGACAAGCTCTCCGAGAGGACGGGTATTAACAGAGAGGAGCTCCAACGGTGGAAACACGCCGCCGACCAAAGCGGAGTTAGCGTTGACTCTTTCAAAAACGGCATTAAAAAAATGTCTGATGTAGTGGACGACGCAAACAACGGCTCGAAAACAGCGGCGACAGCAATTAGCCGCCTCGGGCTTTCCCTCGACGACCTTAACAAAATGTCAACCGAGGAAAAGTTTAATACCATAACCGCGGCTCTTGCGGATATGGAGAACGGCGCGGAGCGAAACGCTTTAGGTAACGACCTACTCGGAAAAAGCTACACCGAAATGCTCCCTATGCTTAACGCGGGCTCGGAGGGAATGGCGGCTCTTAAAAAAGAGGCTGACGACCTCGGCTTGGTAATGTCGGAGGGTACCGTAAAAGCGGGCGTAAAGCTCGGCGATACAATCGCAAATGTAAAAGACGCTTTCGGTGGACTTATGAACAGAATAGGAGCCACCGCTATACCAATAATACAAAAGTTTGCAGACCTCATTATAGAGAGTCTACCGAAAATTCAAGGGCTTTTCGATAGGCTCGTACCCGTTATTTCAAGTATTTTTGAGCAACTGCTACCGCCGTTGTTTCAGCTTATAGAAACGCTATTTCCCGTTCTTATGGACTTAATTATGGCACTACTCCCGCCGCTTGAGTCCATTATTACGGCGATTTTGCCTATAATCATAAGCCTAATACAACAGCTAATGCCGTTCCTGGTGCAAATAATCGAGCAAGTGCTCCCCATTGTGGTATCGCTGATTGAGGGGTTAATGCCGCTTATAACGCAAATACTCGACACGGTATTGCCTATTATTATTCAGCTACTACAAGCACTATTGCCTCCGCTGTTGCAGATTATCGAGGCTATTTTGCCCGTGGTAATTCAGCTAATACAGCTTTTATTACCGCCTATTTTGCAAATTGTAAACGCGGTTTTACCCGTTATCATTCAGTTGCTTAATACGGTTATGCCTCTCCTGGTGCAAATTATCCAGGCGGTACTCCCCGTCGTTATTCAGCTCATAGAAACGCTTTTACCGCCTATACTGCAAATTGTCGATATGATATTGCCGATACTCATTGATTTAGTAAACACGCTCTTACCACTTGTTACTATGATTATTGAGTCGGTATTACCTATCCTTATTTCGCTACTCGACGCTATTATGCCGTTAATGGAGCCTATACTCGATTTGCTCTTAACACTCCTCGAGCCGTTAATGGACTTGCTTAACCTCATATTGCCGCCGATTATAAACCTACTTAAAACCATTATTGAGAAAATAATGCCGCCTCTGCAAGCGGCTTTCTCGGGTGTTGCTACGGTTATTAGTACGGTATTTAAGGGCGCAATGGAGGGAATAGGAAAAGTTGTAGGAAATATTAAAAATGTTTTCTCGGGCATTATCGACTTTGTAAAAAATGTGTTTACGGGTAATTGGCGCGGAGCTTGGGACGCGGTGGTAAAGATATTCTCTAATATTTTCGAGGGTATTAAAAACGCCTTTAAGGTACCTATAAATTGGATAATCGACGGTATAAATGTGTTTATACGAGGGCTTAATAAGCTCAAAATACCCGATTGGGTGCCAGGCATAGGCGGCTACGGGTTGAACATTTCCGAAATTAAGCGACTCCGCATTGGTATGGAGTATGTACCTTACGACGATATGCCCGCCCTGCTCCATAAAGGCGAGCGGGTGCTCACAGCAAGCGAAAACAAAGAATATTCCAAAACAGAAAGAAAACCACAACAAACGGACAGCGAGGGTAGGCTCGTTATAAAAATCGAGTTTGGCGAAAAATCAATTTACATTGAAAACCTCAACGGCAAAGACGAGGGCGACATAGATAGCTTTGTTGACCTCTTGTTAGAGCTGATAGCCGAAAAAATCAAACGAAAGGGGCTTGTATTTGCATAATGGAAAAATTACCTTTTTTAATATTCAAAGAGCATAGCTCCCTCGAGTTTGGGTTGATCATTACCGAGAAAGGCTCCTACAAGGGAGCCTCTCGGGACATTACCTATACGAGTATACCAGGCAGGAGCGGCGACCTCATCACAGACAACGGACGCTATAAAAATACACCTATTCCGTACAAGCTCACTCTGTTAAACAATACGGAGCGGAGCTTTACGGAGCTTACGCACCAAATAAAGGCTTGGCTATCGTCTGAAAGCGGGTATTTTCGTTTATGGGACACCTACGACGAGAAATACTACCGCCTCGCCTCTTACAGCGACGAGATAGACATAGAGCAGGAGCTCCGCGACCTGGGCTCTCTCTCGCTGACCTTTAATTGCAAGCCGTATAAATACTCTTTAGAGGGACAAAACGCCGTCGTATTCACGGCGGCGGGCTCCCTTTATAACGCCGAGTCGTTCTCCTCCTCCCCGTATATCAAAGTAACGGGGAGCGGGACGGTAACGCTCAATATTAACGATAGCTCATTTATGCTAAAGGATATTGCCGAGTTTATAGAGCTCGACTTTGATATGCCAAACGCATACAAGGGGCTCGAGCCGAAAAACAATAAGGTATCGGGGGCGGATATGTCTACATTCCGCCTCCGCCCTGGCTATAACTCTATTTCCTGGGTTGGCAATGTCGAACGGCTCGAAATCGTGCCGAGGTGGTGCTGTTTATGATACCTATTTTGTATGAAAAAACAGAGAGCGAGTTTTCGCATAACGGTATCGGCTTTTTATCCGACACAATAAAAGCAACCGTAACAGAGGAACGCAACGGGAGCTATGAGCTTTCGTTGCAATACCCTATTACGGGAGCCTGGTACTCGGAAATCTCGGAGGGCTCAATAGTTAAGGCAAAAGCCAACGAAACGAGCGAGCCGCAGTTATTCCGTATTTATAAATCGAGCAAGCCGTTAAAGGGTATTGTTACATATTCAGCGGAGCATATTTCCTACGACCTTAACGGCATACCGTCGCTCGGACTCGTTGTAAAAAATGTAACGCCGCAAACCGCAATTACACGGGCTATCAATAACGCGGCTTTGCCGTGCTCGTTTACTGCTATAAGCGATATTTCGACGCTAAACAGTACAAGCATATTAAAGCCGTGCTCCGTCCGCGCTCTCCT
>ERZ1026998.177-NODE-177-length-25389-cov-5.539552_pt1 | contig 25389 bp, 24 predicted proteins | sample MGYA00519288_ERZ1026998 | MGnify/ENA primary metagenome ERZ1026998 (study PRJEB26926, sample SAMN06164454) | human gut metagenome | biome: ENVO:00009003; feature: ENVO:2100002; material: ENVO:00002003 | host: Homo sapiens | place: USA | collected 2012 ...
CGAGATGTAGAGAGGTCTCGTGGGCTCGGAGATGTGTATAAGAGACAGAAAGAAAGGTGCCATCGGTGTCCGCGGTATGAAATTATCCGACGGCGATCTGGTGGAAAATGTGTATTACACCAAAAACGCCGTGGAAACCACCATTGAATACAAGGGAAAAGAACTTGTCTTAAACAATCTGAAGCTCGGCAAGCGTGACAGCAAGGGAACCAAGGTCAGAGTATAGAGAAACGGAGAAGAAAACATATGAGAGTAATTGCAGGAACCGCAAGAAGTCTGCCGTTAAAGACCCCGGAGGGCATGGATACCAGACCCACAACCGACCGGATCAAAGAAACTCTTTTTAATATGCTGCAGACTTATATTCCGGACTGTGTGTTCGTGGATATTTTCAGCGGAAGCGGCGGCATTGGTATTGAGGCATTGAGCCGCGGTGCCAGAAAAGCATATTTTATCGAAAATGCCCCGAAGGCATTAGCATGTATCGAGGATAATCTGGCATTTACGAAAATGAAAGATCGTGCTATCGTATTAAAGCAGGATGCCTGTGCAGGACTGACAGGTATCTATGAAAAACACGTGGATGTCATCTTCATGGATCCGCCCTACGATCAGGAGCAGGAACGCAGAGTTTTAGAACAGCTGCGTTATGCAAAATATGTATCAGAGGAAACACTGATCCTCGTGGAGGCCTCTCTGCATACGGATTTTTCTTATGTAGAGGAGCTTGGGTTTGAAGTAACCCGTGAAAAAAAATACAAAACCAACAAGCATGTATTTCTTCGCAGGAAATAATTGCAGAACGGAGATTTTATGAAAAGGGCTGTTTATACCGGAAGCTTTGATCCTATTACCAACGGACATATGGATATCATCCGCCGGGCCTCGGAAATATTTGATGTTTTAATTGTCAGTGTTTTGAATAATAAAGAAAAGACACCGTTGTTTTCTGTAGAGGAACGTGTTAAGATACTAGAAGAAGCCACAAAAGATCTGCCTAATGTGCAGATTGACAGTTTCAGCGGCCTATTAGTAGATTATGCACAGGAAAAGGATCTGCATGTCATTGTGCGGGGGTTGCGTGCCATTACGGATTTTGAGTACGAACTGCAGATGGCTCAGACCAACCGGATGCTTTCCCACGGCAAAATCGATACTGTTTTTTTAACAACCAGTCTGGAATACGCTTATTTAAGTTCCTCTGCCATCAAGCAGATTGCAAGCTTTGACGGAGACATTACACCCTGTGTTCCGGATTTTGTAGCTGATCTGATTTACGAAAAATATCGTCAGAAAAAGCTTTCAGACAATCGCAATGTGTAAATAAGGAGAGTTTCATGAGCAGTCGAATCGAACAATTAATTGACGAAATAGAAGATTATATCGAGAGTTGTAAGCCTAAGTTCATGTCCAGTACCGAGATCATTGTTAATAAGGATGAAATCGATGAATTGTTGCGGGAACTGCGCATGAAGACACCGGATGAGATCAAACGTTATCAGAAGATCATCAGCAACAAAGAGGCAATTCTGAACGATGCCAAGGCCAAGGCAGAAGCTCTGATCAATGAAGCAACCGTTCATACCAACGAACTGATCAATGAACATGAGATTATGCAGCAGGCATATGCCCAGGCCAACGAGGTGGTCACCATGGCCAGTAAACAGGCACAGGAGATTTTGGACAATGCCACCATTGAAGCCAATGAATTAAAATCCCAGGCAATGCAGTATATGGATGATATGCTGGCTCATCTGGAAAATATCATATCCGCTTCCACACAGCAGGCCAGTTCCAATTATGATACCCTGATCGGCAATCTGAATCAGTATCAGGATATTATCCAGTCTAACCGTAGTGAACTCCATCCGGTAGATGAAGACTTAGAGGGTATAGACAACGCTGACAAGGCCAGTGATGATTTAAATGTAATGTAATCATAAAACCAGTTTTCTGCCGAAAGCTGGTTTTTTAAAAATAAAGGAATTGACATAATGAAAGTTAGTAAAAAACAAAAAAGGCTGTTTGTCAGGACAATGATCTGTACGGTCAGTCTTGTCACAGCCTGTTTTTTTTGCAGTTCGCTGGAAGCTGCTGCGGCTCCGAGAGCACAGGAGACCGGAGAGAGGGTTACCATTGTCATCGATCCCGGACACGGTGGTGAAAATGAAGGAACCCTGGAAGGCATTGTCCAGGAGAAAAAAATGACCATGGTTACCGCCATGGCAATGTATGAAGAATTACTGAAATATGATAATGTGGATGTCTACCTGACCCATACGGAAGATGTCAATCTTTCTCTGGCAGACCGGGCACAGTTCGCTGAAGAGCGGAATGCGGATTTTTTATTCAGTATTCATTACAATGCATCCGTGGATCATGACCTGTTCGGTTCCGAAGTATGGATCTCTTCCGTACAGCCATACAATGCCTACGGCTATCAATTCGGCTGGGAACAGATGCAACAGATGAAAGATATGGGACTGTTCCTCCGCGGCGTCAAGACAAAATTAAAAAATAATGGAGACGATTATTACGGAATCATCCGGGAGTGCACCGCCCGATCAATTCCTTCCGCTATCATTGAGCACTGTCATGTCGACGAAAGTCGTGATACCCCTTATTGCCAGACCGAAGAGGATTGGAAACGTTTCGGCAGAGAGGATGCATTATCCGTTGCCAGATATTTTGGATTATCCAGCACAAGTCTGGGGGTAGATTACAGCAATGAAGCGAATAATCTTCCGGAAGTATCTCTGCAATCCATTCTTCCCGCTACGATCCGTGATCAGACTGAACCGGATGTCTGTGTACTGACATTGCAAAATGCGGATTACGACACCGGAGAGGTCACATTGGAAGTGACCGCGACGGACTACGATTGTCCCATGATGTATTATGATTACAGTACCGATGGAGGGAAGACTTATTCCGAACTGATCCCCTGGCCGGATCTGGATATCATGGCCGGCACTTATCCAGATACTTTTACCTTTTCCCTGTCCTTCACTAAGGGAGAAACCCCGGTAATCACGGTGCGTGGATATAACCAGGCGGATCTGTTTACCGAAAGTGAACCGATTACTTTTGCCAAGCCTTTTGTCGATCAGGAGAAGGCTGCGGAAGAAGCAAGACAGGAAAGCCTGGCTGCAGAAGAGGCAGCGGCTTCCCGCATATCGGACCCCCAGGTGACCGACGCTTACGGTTCGGTGATCACCATGGCTGATGCCGCCGGGAATACAGGAGCATCCTCTGAAGGCAAAAAGGAAGTAAATTTCGGTGTGTTCCTGGTCATATGTATCGTTCTGGTGGTATTACTTCTGATGGTCTTTCTACTGTATCAGATCCAACAGAGCAGGCACCGGAAACGCAGACGGAAGGCTCAGCGCAGAAATGTGTCCGGGCGCAACAGGAACCATCCCAGATAATAAAGTGCTGTAAGTCCGGTAAGAAACAGTTTATGAAAAAAATATCCGGTCAGAGATAAACCGGTATTTCGGATACAACTTCCGGTCTGGGCCAGGCAGCAAAGTCCTCCGGCAGGTAGCAGCAATAACGTATAAAGAGGCCATCGATCCCCCAATATGCTTAACCCTCCGCTGATCTCCAAAAGCGGAGCACAGACACGACCATCCGGAAGAAAGATCCCCGGCAGCAGATTCAGCAGATTGAAGAAGATCATATAACCTCCCAGCTGTAAAATATTTCTGCCGGCAGCATACACTGCTTCATCCAATGCTTCCAACAACGGCATAACAGGTGTTCCACCGGCTGACACTGTGAAAACCATCTGTGACATCGGAATTTTCCTGCGATATACTGTATAACGCAGAAGGATACCGTACCCCAGTGGAATACCATACATTCCGAATAAATAGGGCAGGATTGATTCCCGGTGCAGCAGAGGCAGAACAAATCCAAGAAAATATACCGGTCCAAGATTGTTACAGAAGGACAGCAGATATTGTCCTTCCGTTACAGAAAGTTCCTGTCTGTCGCGAAAATCAGCAATGGTACGGGCCCCCATGGGAAATCCGCACAGAAATCCCATCAGGATCACATAGATTCCAGGTCTGGACAGACGGAATATTTTTTCAAACAAAGGGTGTACCGGTCGGATCAGACTGTTTACCAGTCCCATGCGGATCAATGTTCCCGACAGGATCATAAACGGAAGAAGCACCGGCACCATTTTTTCATACCAAAGTTCCAGTCCCAATGCAGCATATGCAAGGCTTAAGGAAGAATGTGTCAGGATGCAGCAGGTCATTACAACAAAAAAACAGATTCCGGATATTTTTTTCATAGCAGACTGCCTTGCAGAGTTTGTATACTATATGCCGGAAAAAGAATTTTAAGTCTTAAGAAAGAGATCAGTGTCCATGCGATTGGATAAATTTTTATGTGATAATAATATAGGCACCAGAAGCCAGGTAAAGGAATACATCAAAAAGGGACAAGTGGCGATAAACGGTCAGATAGTCAAAAAGCCGGAGACAAAGGTCAATGAAGATACCGACATTGTCATTTGTCAGGGGAAAGAAATCCATTATCAAAAATATGTCTATTACATGTTAAATAAACCGGAGGGCGTCGTATCCGCCACCAATGACAATACTGCCCCCACCGTGGTGAGTCTCCTGACGGTACCGGAGCAGAAGGAGCTGTTCCCGGTAGGACGTCTGGATAAAGATACTACCGGGTTGTTGCTCTTAACCAATGACGGTGCTCTGGCCCATGATCTGTTGTCACCGAAAAAACATGTGGATAAGACCTATCTGGTAAAGCCGGAAAAGCCGCTTTCCGCAGAAGATATCCACCGTCTGGAATCCGGTCTTGAAATCGGAGACGACAAACCGACGGCTCCGGCGAAAGCCGTACTTACCGAAGACGGAGACCTGTTACTGACCATTCACGAGGGGCGCTTCCATCAGGTAAAACGCATGTTGCAGGCCATAGGTAATCAGGTACTTACTTTAGAACGTATCCGTTTCGGCTCTCTGTCCCTGGATCCTGCTCTTTCCCGAGGGGATTACCGGGCGTTGACCGAAGATGAAATCAAACACTTACGAATAAAGGAGTAATTTTTAATGCAATTCAAAAGAATGTTTTCCACAGATGCCTACAAAGGGACCAGCGGATATCTCCGCACCCAGAAAAATTATGAAATTTTACGAACGGTGCTTTATTTTGCCATTTCCCTGTCTCTGTTTATTGCCGGATGGGTCACTACCGGCAGTCGGGAGAATCTTCTGACCATCGTAGCGGTACTGGGATGTCTTCCGGCATGCAAAAGTCTGGTGGAGATGTTTATGTTCTTACGCTATAAGGGGTGTAACGAACAGGATGCTGCGCAGATTGCCGCACATACCGACGGTCTTACCGGACTTTATGATATGGTGTTTACCTCCTATGAGAAAAATTATGTGATTCATCACATGACCATCTGCGGCAACACTCTCTGCGGATACACGTCCGATCCGAAGTTCGCAGAACAGGCTTTTTATAAACACATTCAGGATATCCTGAAAAAGGATAATTACAGAGAAGTCACTGTGAAAATTTTTCATGATCTTGACAAGTATCTGAAGAGATGTGAACAGTTAAAAGACCTTCCCACACAGCCGGAACTGACAGGCGGAATCTGTCAGACATTAAAAAGCGTATCTCTGTAAAATACTTTTGAAAAGAGGGATTTTTATGCAGCAACTCACCATTGGTAAAAATCAGGCTGGCCAACGTCTGGACAAATTTCTGAAAAAAGCATTTCCAAACGCCGGTACCGGATTTTTATATAAGATGTTACGCAAAAAAAATATTACATTGAATGGGAAAAAAGCAGAAGGAAAAGAAATTCTTGTCCAGGGAGACGAGATAAAATGCTTTTTCTCGGAGGAAACGTTTTCCTCGCTGTCCGGCACCGAGAATAGAGAAACCACTTCTGACTACCGTAAAGCTTACCGTTCCCTAAAGGATATCAGTGTTCTCTATGAGGATGAAGATATTCTGTTGCTGAATAAACCCGCTGGGGTTCTGACGCAGAAGGCGAAACCGGAGGATCTATCCCTGAATGAATGGCTGATCGGACATCTGCTGGCTACGGATGCCATCACTGAGGCCGATCTCGCCACTTTTCATCCATCCGTCTGTAACCGCCTGGACCGCAATACCAGCGGAATCGTATTATGTGGTAAGACGTTATCCGGTTCCCAGGCTCTCAGCCGTATCATCAAGGATCGTACGGTAAAAAAATATTATCAGACAATCTGCAAGGGCAAAATTGTACAGGAGAGTACCCTGGAGGGTTATCTATATAAAGAGGAAAGTACCAATACCGTAAAGGTTTATGCTGATCCGTCGGAGGCTCCCGCTGAGGCTTCCTATATCCGTACCATTTATATGCCAAATGCCGTGGCAGGAGATTTCACGTTGTTAACCGTAGAACTGGTCACCGGCAAGACACACCAGATCCGTGCCCACCTGGCCGGCACCGGGCATCCGTTGTTAGGAGATACCAAATACGGAGACAACAAATTAAACAGGAGAATGCAGTCGGAATACTCTCTGCATCATCAGCTTCTGCATGCCGGAAGGATCTGTTTTCCGAAAGAGGCAGAAGGACCTCTTGCCAAAGTAAGCGGACAGACTTTTACCGCACCACTTCCCCATAAATTTGCAGAAATCTTACAGGCTCTGAATCTGGCCCCTGACAGTGCCTGTTAGAAAGGAGCCCTAACAAATGGCAACATGGAATACGAGAGGACTCCGGGGATCCACACTGGAAGACATGGTCAACCGTACTAATGAAAAATACGCGGAGGCCGGACTGGCGTTGATACAGAAAATTCCTACTCCCATTACCCCCATCAAAATGGATAAAAACAGCCGGCAGATCACACTGGCTTTTTTCGAACAGAAGAGTACCGTAGACTACATCGGTGCCGTGCAGGGAATCCCTGTATGCTTTGATGCCAAGGAATGTGCCGTGGATACTTTTTCCCTGCAGAATATTCATCCTCACCAGGTAGAATTTATGCGGCAGTTTGAAAAACAGGGTGGCATTGCTTTTTTCCTGATTTTCTACAGTCATAAGGACCTGTTATACTATCTGCCTTATGAAATGCTCCGGTTTTTCTGGGACAGAGCACAGGAAGGCGGCCGGAAAAGCTTTCGGTTCGAAGAATTAAATCCGGAATATGTTCTTCCGAAGCATCAGGGAATTCTGGTTCCCTATCTGGATATTTTGAAAAAAGATCTGGAAGATCGGGAAGAATAAATTTCTTGACATCGGAGAAGCCACCTAGTATACTACAAATAGTTTTACGTGCTACTATGGTAGCACGTTAGCTTACTAAAGTCAATGAAAGTATATAAAGCAGAGGATCTTACTATGAACAACAGACTTTTACATACCCCGGAAGGTGTCCGGGATATTTACGGAAAAGAATATGCCAGGAAACTGGCTGTGGAGCAGAAGCTGCAGAATGCTATTCATTGTTTTGGATATGAAGATATTCAGACACCCTCCATTGAATTTTTCGATGTATTTTCCAAGGAGATCGGAACCACTCCCAGCAAAGAGCTTTATAAGTTTTTTGACAAGGAAGGAAATACATTGGTGTTGAGACCGGACTTTACCCCGTCCATTGCCCGTTGTGCCGCAAAGTATTTCATGGAAGAAAAAGTACCTCTTCGTTTCAGCTATAACGGCAATACTTTTACCAACACTTCCAATCTACAGGGGAAATTAAAAGAAGTGACCCAGATGGGAGCGGAACTCATCGGCGATCCTTCCGTAGAAGCAGATGCGGAAGTCATCAGTATGGTGATCGAAGCGCTGAAGAGCACAGGACTGACAAGATTTCAGGTAACCATAGGAGAAGTGGACTATTTCCGTGGCCTCTGTGAAGAAGCAGGTCTGGATGAAGATACGGAAAAAGAACTCCGTTCCTGCATCTCCGGCAAGAATTTTTTCGCTGCGCAGGAACTTCTGGAACAGAAGCAGATTCCGGAACCTTATCACAGCATATTATTAAAGCTTGCTGATATGTTTGAAAACATAGAATCTCTGGAGGATGCCAAAGCCCTGGTAAAAAATGAACGTTCCTTACAGGCGATCGCAAGACTTGCGAAATTAAAAAAACGCCTGGAGCAATACGGTGTAGCGGAATATATTACCTTTGATCTCGGGATGCTCAGCAAATATCAATATTATACCGGTGTTGTATTTAAGGCTTATACATATGGCATCGGTGATGCCGTGGTAAAGGGCGGTCGTTATGACAACCTGCTTAGAAAGTTCGGTAAAGATACGGCAGCTATCGGTTTTGTCATCGTTATTGATGATCTGCTGGAGGCTTTATCCCGTCAGAAAGTAGTGATTGATGTTCCCGCTTCCGGCCAAATTTTGTATTACAGGGCAGGAGACGAGACGGATTATCTGGCAAAGCTTGCTGAGGCTGCAAAATTACGTAAAAAAGGCATTCCCACCGTACTTTCCCCCGACATCACTGAGAACGAGGAGGCAGACCAGTAATGAGTGAAGAAAGATATCTTACGTTTGCTCTGGGAAAGGGCAGACTTGCCAAAAAGACACTGGAACTTTTCGAGCAGATCGGTATTACCTGCGACGAAATGAAAGATAAAGACACCAGAAAACTGATATTTGTCAATGAAGAATACAAATTGCGCTTTTTCCTGGCTAAAAGCCCCGATGTTCCCACTTATGTCGAATACGGTGCTGCGGATATCGGTGTGGTCGGTAAAGATACGATTTTGGAAGAAAATCGTAATGTTTATGAAGTCCTGGATCTTGGTTTTGGCAAATGCCGTATGTGTGTCTGCGGTCCCTCTTCCGCAGGAGAACTTTTAAAGCATCATGAGAGGATCCGGGTAGCCAGCAAATACCCTAATATCGCCAGAGAATATTTTTACAATAAAAAGCATCAGACAGTAGACATTATCAAGTTAAATGGCTCTGTGGAGTTAGGTCCTCTGGTAGAGTTATCCGATGTCATCGTGGATATTGTGGAGACCGGTTCCACCTTAAAAGAAAACGGTTTGGAAGTTTTGGAAGAGGTATGTCCTTTGTCCGCCCGCATGATCGTCAATCCGGTAAGCATGCAGATGGAAGCCGACCGTATCCGCAAACTGGTGGGGGCAATCCGCGAGCAGTTAAAAATACAGTCGTAACCAGATAAATCAGAAAATAGAGAAGATAAATCACAGCATATTGATTAGGAGAGTACCGTTATGAGAATCGTAGCATTGGATAAGGAATCAAAACAGAGTATTTTAAACGACCTCTTAAAGAGAAGTCCGAATAACTACTCTCAGTATGAGAGCACCGTGAATCAGATCATTGACAGAGTTCGTGCCGAGGGTGACAGGGCTTTATTCGATTATACCCTGCAGTTCGATAAGTTTACTTTAACCGCAGAAAACATTCGCGTCACGAAAGAAGAGATTGCGGAGGCTTATACGCAGATGGATGAAAACCTGATCGATGTGATCCGTCAATCCGCAGAGAATATCCGCGCTTTTCACCAGAAACAGCTTCGTAACAGCTGGTTCGATGCCAAGCCCGACGGTACAATCTTAGGTATGAAGATCACCGCCATTGAGAGGGCGGGTGTCTATGTTCCCGGTGGAAAAGCCGCTTATCCTTCCAGTGTATTGATGAATGTGATCCCTGCGAAAGTAGCCGGTGTAGATGAGATCATTATGACCACCCCTCCCGGAAAAGATGGAAAAGTCAATCCCGGGACTCTGGTAGCCGCAGATATTGCCGGTGTGGATACCATCTATAAGGTTGGCGGAGCACAGGCCATCGCAGCCATGGCTTTCGGCACAGAGTCTGTTCCAAAGGTTGACAAGATCACCGGCCCCGGTAACATCTTCGTAGCACTTGCCAAAAAAGCGGTGTACGGCTATGTCAGCATTGATTCCATTGCCGGTCCAAGTGAAATTCTGGTGTTGGCGGATGAGACCGCAACTCCCAGATACGTTGCGGCAGATCTTCTGTCCCAGGCAGAGCATGACGAGCTTGCAAGTGCTATTCTGATCACGACTTCTAAGGAGCTTGCTGAGAAGGTATCCGAGGAAGTGGACGGTTTTGTCAAAGTTTTAGAGCGTGCTCCCATTATCCAGAAGTCTTTGGACAATTACGGCTATATTCTGTTAGCTGACAATATGGAAGATGCCATTGATGCAGCAAATGCCATTGCTTCCGAACACCTTGAGATCATTACGAAAAATCCTTTTGACACCATGACACGTATCCGCAACGCCGGTGCCATTTTCTTAGGAGGGTATGCTTCCGAGCCTTTAGGAGATTATTTTGCAGGTCCGAACCACATCCTGCCTACCAACGGTACCGCAAGATTTTTCTCACCGGTAAATGTAGATGATTTCATCAAGAAAACCAGTATCATTTCTTATTCCAGACAGGCTCTGGAGAAAGTACATAACCAGATCGAGACCTTTGCAAAAAGCGAAGGCTTGACCGCACACGCAAACAGTATTAAAGTGAGATTTGAAGATTAGGAGATACTATGGAACGAAAAGCATCTGTGAACCGAACAACAAAAGAGACCGATATTGCCATTACCCTGAATCTGGATGGCAGCGGAAAAGCAGATCTGTCTACCGGCATCGGATTTTTTGACCATATGCTGGATGGCTTTGCGAGACACGGCTTTTTTGATCTGAACTGCAAGGTAAAGGGAGACTTACAGGTGGATAGCCACCATACGGTGGAGGACACCGGTATCGTCTTAGGCGAAGCTATCAAAAAAGCAGTGGGAGATAAGAAAGGAATCAACCGTTACGGTTATTTTGTCCTGCCCATGGATGAAGTGCTTGCCTTGTGTGCCATTGACTTAAGCGGTCGCCCTTACCTTAATTTTGAATGTGAATTCACGGTGCCCAAGGTAGGTGAACTGGATACCGAGCTGGTGAAAGAATTTTTCTATGCTGTATCTTATAGTGCCGGAATGAATCTACATATCAAAATGTTGTCCTCCGGTAACAATCATCACATGATCGAGGCAATATTCAAGGCATTTGCCAAAGCACTGGATCAGGCCGTTTCCTATAATCCGAAGGTAACGGATGTATTAAGTACCAAAGGAAGTCTGTAAAAAATACGTGCCTGTGGTCCGTACTCTGCAGGCATAGAAAACGCGAGGATTACTATGATCATCAAGAAATTTGTTCCCTGTATTTATTTATATCATGAGCATGCGGTGAGAAACCTTACGGATACCACCATCGTGGATACCGACCCGGTACGTCTGGCAGACTATTATTGTGAGCACAATGCAGATGAATTGATCGTATTCGATATGTCCGAAGGAGACGCCGAGCATGAGGCAGCGTTGGACATCATTAAGGAAATCTGCGCCAAAGCGGAAGTGGATGTCATCGGTGCCGGCAATGTAAAGCGCATGGAGGACATTAAGAAATTACTTTATGCCGGATGTAAAAAAGCGGTTCTCGACTATGAGAAAGAGAGTAATATTGAGATCACGGAAGAAGTCTCCCTGAAATTTGGCAAGGAAAAGATACTGATCTCCTATAATGATCCCGCCGTTCTGGAATTACATAAAGATAAAATTGAAAAGTATATCTCTGCCATGATCCTGATGAATCCTCACCAGATCCGGGAGACGCAGAGTATTCTGTCCCTTCCCTTTTTTGTGCAGATCAATCAGGTAGCACTGAACAAGCTGCTGGAGATCTTCGCATATGAAAATGTATGTGGCGTCACCGGTAATACCATCAATGACAATGTGAAAGAAATCGTTGCCCTGAAGGATCTGTGCCGGGAAAATGATATTCCCATTGAATCCTTCCAGGCTGCTTACAAGTGGGAAGATTTCAAGAAAAACAGTGATGGCATGGTACCTGTTATCGTGCAGGATTACCGTACTCAGGAAGTTCTGATGATGGCTTACATGAATGAGGAAGCTTATGAACAGACTCTGAAGCTTGGTAAAATGACTTACTACAGCAGAAGCCGTCAGGAATTGTGGCTGAAGGGTCTCACCAGCGGACATTACCAGTATGTGAAGGAACTGGTGGCTGACTGTGATATGGACACAATCCTTGCTAAGGTATCACAGATCGGTGCTGCCTGTCATACCGGCAGCAAGAGCTGTTTCTTTAACGAGATCACAAAAAAGGATTACGAAGAAAGCAGCAACCCCTTACAGGTATTCGAGGAAGTATTCGATGTGATCAAGGATCGCAAGGTCCACCCCAAGGAGGGTTCCTATACCAATTACCTGTTCGACAAGGGCATTGACAAGATTCTCAAGAAACTGGGCGAGGAGGCGACTGAGATTGTGATCGCCGCCAAAAATCCCAACCCCAATGAGGTCAAATATGAGATCAGTGATTTCCTGTATCATATGATGGTCCTGATGGCAGAAAAAGATGTCACCTGGGAAGAAATCACTACAGAGCTTGCAAATCGTTAACCGCATTTTCCATCCAGGTCTCGATATATGTTCCGTAATCTACCTCCGTAACGTAAGACAGCACCTGATCCATGGACAGACCGGCAAAGCTTTTATTTTCCCGATCCAGCAATATCACTGTAAGCAGTAATACTCCGGCCAGAGCAAGACGGATTCTGAAAGTCCCGGTATGAGAACTACCGGAACCACTGGATTCTTCCTGCTCCGGCCTTATTTCTGTCTGTCTGCGCATTTGCTGCAGCAGTTGTGCTGTATTCTTATCATCCAATGTTTCCAAAAATATCCCTCCCTACATGACCATGCTTTGCAGTTTATATTTATGTACCTTTTGGTACTGGCAGAACTGTTTTTTTTAAGGTATAATGATGTATTGAATAGTTATTAGCAATTTGAGAGAGATCATTATAATAATCATTTGAGGTAGTTATGAACGAAAAATTAGCATTAAGCGATGATATTCTGATGAAGATTGAAAAACCTGCCCGTTACATCGGCAACGAAGTGAACGCGGTGGTGAAGGACTTAAATAATATAGATGTCCGTTTTTGTATGTGCTTCCCCGATGTCTACGAGATCGGCATGTCCCATCTGGGCATCCAAATACTGTACGGCATGCTCAACTCCTGGGACGATGTCTGGTGTGAGAGAGTCTATTCTCCCTGGGTGGATTTAGATGCCATCATGCGTAAGGAAAATATCCCTCTATTTGCCCTGGAGAGTCAGGATCCGGTAAAGGATTTTGATTTTCTGGGAATCACCATACAGTACGAAATGTGTTATACGAATATTTTACAGGTCCTGGATCTGGCGAAGATCCCGCTGCTTGCAAAGGAACGTGGGGATGATTGTCCCATTGTCATCGGTGGCGGTCCCTGCACCTATAATCCGGAACCCATTGCAGACTTTTTCGATATCTTCTATATCGGTGAAGGCGAGACCCAGTATCGTCCACTGATCGATCTGTATAAAAAGTGCAGAGAAGAGAAGGTGGGGAGAGAGGAATTCTTACGCCGTGCTGCGAAGCTGCCAGGTATGTATGTTCCCAGATTCTATGAGACCACCTATCATGAGGACGGCACCATCGCTTCCTTCCGACCGACCGAAGAGGGGATTTCAGCTACGATCCGCAAGGAACTGGTGACGGATATGACCGACAGCTTTTATCCCATGAAGCCCGTGGTACCTTACATTAAGGTCACACAGGACAGAGTGGTCTTAGAGATTCAGAGAGGCTGTATCCGCGGATGCCGTTTCTGCCAGGCTGGGCAGCTGTATCGTCCGGTCAGAGAGCGTGACGTGGAAGTATTGAAAAAATATGCCATGGAGATGCTGAAAAATACCGGTCACGAGGAGATCTCCTTAAGCTCCTTAAGCTCCAGTGATTACAGCAAACTACCGGAACTGATTGATTTCCTGATGGAAGAATGCAACAAGAGACATATCAATATCTCCCTGCCGTCCTTACGTATTGATGCCTTTTCCCTGGATGTCATGAGTAAGGTGCAGGATGTGAAAAAATCCAGCCTGACCTTTGCTCCGGAGGCCGGCAGCCAGAGACTGCGGGATGTCATCAATAAAGGATTGACGGAAGAAGTGATCCTGCATGGTTCCGCGCTGGCTTTCGAGGGCGGCTGGACCAGAGTCAAGCTGTATTTCATGCTGGGACATCCCACCGAAACCGAGGAGGATATCCGCGGCATCGCCGAGCTGTCCAATAAGATTGCAGCCACCTTCTTCGATACGGTGCCGAAGGAGAAACGTGTCAACGGCAGAGTACAGATCGTTACCAGTACCTCCTTCTTCGTACCGAAGCCCTTTACTCCATTCCAGTGGGCACCCCAGTGTACCAAGGAAGAATTCGTGGAAAAGGCATATCTGACCAGAAAAGCCATCTCCGAGCAGTTGAACCAGAAGAGTATCAAGTACAACTGGCACGAAGCGGATGTCAGCGTCTTAGAAGGTGTGCTGGCAAGAGGCGATAGAAGATTGTCCCAGGTGCTTTTATATGTTTATCACAAGGGCTGCTTCTACGATGCCTGGAGCGAATACTTCCACAATGATGTCTGGATGGAAGCTTTCGAGGCCTGTGGTCTGGATCCGGATTTCTATTCCCACAGAGAACGACCCTTGGACGAGATCCTGCCATGGGATTTCCTGGACTGCGGTGTCTCCCGTTCTTTCCTGGAGAGAGAATGGCAGAAGGCGAAAAACGAGACGATCTCACCGAACTGCAAACAGGCATGTCAGGGCTGCGGTGCCGCCAGATTCGGCTGCGGTATCTGCATAGAACCCAGAGACTGATCGTACGAGACACACCCTTATGGCACGTTATTGAATGTTGAAGAATAAGAAGAAAGGGATTTGCAGGTCTTTCAAGAAAGACCGCATAGAAATCTGACAGAAATTATGAAATTAAGAATTAAATTCAAAAAATACGGACCGGTACGTTTTATCGGCCATCTGGATGTGATGCGCTTTTTCCAGAAAGCCAACCGCAGAGCGGAGCTGGATGTAGCATACACCGGAGGCTTCAGCCCGCATCAGATCATGTCCTTTGCCGCACCCTTAGGCGTGGGACTGACCAGCAACGGAGAATATATGGATCTGGAAGTACATTCCCTGACTTCCTGCGAGGATGTTAAGACACGGCTCAATGCCGCATCTGTACCCGGCATTGAGATCACTTCCGTGAAGATCCTGCCGGATAAGGCGGGAAATGCCATGGCAAGTGTGGCTGCCGCCGGATATACCGTAACCTTCCGGGAGGGCAGAGGTCCTCATTTTGATCTGGCACCTGCTGTGGAACGCTTCCTTGCCAAGGACGAGATCCTGATCACCAAGGAGACCAAAAAAGGCAGCCGGGAAATCAATTTAAAAGAAGGCATCTATGAGCTGAAAGCCGTGGATGGTAACAGCCTGTATCTGTTGGTAGATGCATCCAGCGCCGGGAATATCAAGCCCATTCAGGTAGCGGAGGCATTATTTGCGGAAAATGGAGACCCCCTCCCTGAGAATGCCCTTATGGTCAACAGAGAAGAGACCTATTTAAGAAGCGATGCCGGAGAACTGCTTCCCTTAGACGCCATCGGTTATGACAGCGAAGAAGCTTACAAAGCGGCTTCCGGAGATAGCGAATGAGCCGCAGTCTCACCGGCGGCAGACCGGCAAGAGAAAAAGAAATCAATGAGATCCGTAAGAGCACGGACTGTACTACCGGGAAAATGATCTTTACGAAGCTTCGGGATAAAAATGTGGCATTACTTGTGAACTCCGGCGGAATTGCCGCTGTGCGGGTGCTTCGTTCGAATGCCAGTAAGCTTGGTGGAATCTACCTGGGAAAAATACAGAATGTGGCAAAAAACATTGATGCCTGCTTCGTGGAGATTGCGCCCGGGGAACTGTGCTTTCTGCCAATGCGGGAAGCAGGTACGGCATATCTTACGAACAGACAGCCGGACGGAAGCTTAAAAGCCGGAGATGAACTGGTGGTCATGGTCACCAGAGATGCCCAGAAGACAAAGCGGGCTTCCGTTACCACAGATCCTTCCCGGATGAAGCAACAGCTTGTTAAAAACGGAGCCACCCCTGAGAGCGCATCTGAAGCCCTTCAGAGCCTTTTAAATCAGGCAATCCATAAAGTATGCCTCACCTGTCTTCTTGCGCCTTCTGAAGCCATCTACGAGGCATTGGAACAGTTGGCAGATCCATCGGAATACAGTGAAGTCCTTACGGACGACCCTGAGATCTTCCACAAGCTTTCTGAAAGCAGTTATCCGCTTTTACAGCAGAAGAACCTCCGGTTGTATGATGATCCTGCCATCTCCCTGCGTCTTTTATATTCTCTCGAAAGGGGGATGGATGAGGCACTGGATACGAGAGTCTGGCTGAAATGCGGCGGATATCTGGTCATTGAGCCTACGGAAGCCATGACAGTCATCGATGTCAATTCCGGCAAAAATGAATCTAAGAAGATGGGAGAAGAGACCTATTATCAGGTCAATGCCGAAGCTGCAGAAGAGGTTGCAAGACAGTTGCGTCTGCGGAATCTGTCCGGTATCATCATTGTAGATTTTATTAATATGTCAGAAAAGGAAAATCGTCAGAAATTACTGGAATACCTGAAAATGCTGACCACACAGGATCCTCAGCATCCCCGGATCGTGGATATGACACCACTTGGTCTAGTGGAGATCACCCGTAAAAAGTCCCATCCCACCCTGGCAGAACAATGGAAAAAAATATGAGACCTTCTTAAACCAGTCAACACTCGTTTGGCTGGTTTTTTGTTATATTTCACAATTTTAGGAAACTCTTTTTAGTAAAAACGTTTCTTGAATATTCCCCTGCAAAATGCTACTCTTGTATCAGAGGAAACTAGAATTTATATTTGAGTTTCCGCAGAAACCTATGAAAGCATTCTATTCTAAAGACGGAGGAACACCTATGGATACCACAGATGCTCTGCAAAAAAACATTTTGGATGCCACCCTTCGTGTCTTCGATCGGAAAGGGCTGAAGTTCACGATGGATGACCTGGCAAAGGAACTTTCCATCAGCAAAAAAACCATCTACACCGTCTATGACGATAAGGAAGCATTGTTTCTTGCCATGGTAGATTATATTTTTGATTCGATCAAGGAAAGCGAGCAGATGATCCTGACGGATCCTGCGCTGGGAACCATCGAAAAGCTACAGCGCATCTTAGGCGTCCTGCCGGAAGGCTATCAGAATATTGACCTCAGAAAGCTCTATTCCCTCCGGGACAAATATCCTAAGATCTACCATAAAGTGGAGCTTCGCTTAGAGACCGGCTGGGAGCCTACGATCCAGCTGATCGAGACAGGCATGGCAGAGGGCAGTATCCGCCCGGTTCCCATCTGCCTGGTGAAAATGATGCTGGAAGCCTCCATTGAGCAGTTTTTCCAAAGAGATATCCTCGCACAGAATCATCTGACTTACGTGGACGCCTTAAACGAGGTCGTAAATATTCTCATGTACGGAATCACACAGAGGCAGTAAATACGCAGACAAAAAGGGAGATGAACTTATGACACATAGACTTTACTTAAACGACGACTGGCTGTTCACTGAACAGTTTGAGGACAGTTTAATGGCACCGGAATATCCTGAAAACACGCTGCAGCCGATACGTCTGCCGCATACCTGTAAGGAAACCCCGTTTCATTATTTTGACGAATCCCTCTACCAGATGGTCAGCGGATACAGGCGCCATCTCCTGATTCCAAAGGACTGGCAGGGAAAACGGATCCTGCTTACTTTTGAGGGAGCTGCCCATGACAGTACTGTATTTTGTAATGGGAAAAAGGTGGGCGAGCATCACTGCGGTTACACTGCATTTACTGTAGATTTAACAGACAATGTACTCTATGGGCAGGATAACCTGCTCTGTGTCCGCTTAGACAGCAGAGAGAATTTAAACGTTCCGCCTTTTGGCTATGTGATCGATTATATGACCTATGGCGGTATCTACCGGGATGTCCGGTTGGAAGTAAAGGAAAAAGTCTCCCTTTCGGATATCTTCGTCCATACAGCGATAGATTTCAGATCGTCTCCCGTGACAGCGCAGATCACCTCTGAGATCACGCTTACGGAAAGTAATGAGAACGTGACCATCCGACAGTACTATATGCCGAAAAATACCGCAGCCGGCCAGGGATCCTGGAATCTTTTGTGCGAACAAACCGTTTCTGCAGATACTACCTGTGACAAGGAGATTGCTCTTACAGCAGCAATTACCGATCCTCTGTTATGGGACACTGAAGAAGCCAATCTCTATATTTTAAAGACACAGCTATATCAGGATAATACGCTCCTGGATGAGACAGAGACCACGTTTGGTATCCGGGAAGCAGTATTCAAAAAAGACGGTTTTTACCTCAATGGCAAAAAGCTGCGGATCCGCGGTTTAAACCGCCACCAGAGCTACCCTTACGTGGGATATGCAATGCCGGAGAGTATGCAGCGGCTGGATGCAGATTTTTTGAAAAAGGAGCTGGGTTTAAATGCCGTAAGGACTTCCCATTATCCCCAGAGCCATTATTTTTTAGAGCGCTGTGATGAGCTTGGACTTTTAGTATTTACAGAATTCCCCGGCTGGCAGCATATCGGTGACGATGCCTGGAAAGCACAGGCGGTTGAAAATGCCGAAGACATGATCCGACAGTACCGTAATCATCCCTCCATCATTTTATGGGGAATACGCATCAATGAGTCACCGGATGACGATGCTTTTTACGAAAAGACCAATGCCGTGGCACATAAGCTGGATCCATCAAGACCTACCGGTGGTGTCCGTGCCATGAAAAAAAGTCATCTGTTAGAAGATGTCTATACGTATAATGATTTTCTGCACGACGGTGAGATGCCCGGCTGTGATCCGAAGAAAAAAGTCACATCCGATATGGAGAAGCCTTATCTGATCAGTGAGTACAACGGGCATATGTATCCCACAAAGGCCTTTGACAACGAAGAGCGCCGCAGTGAGCATGCCATCCGCCACGCCAATGTACTGGATGCTGTGGCAGGTCAGTCCGATATCGCCGGAAGCTTCGGCTGGTGCATGTTCGACTACAACACCCACAAAGACTTCGGAAGCGGTGACCGGATCTGTTATCATGGTGTCATGGATATGTTCCGGAATCCGAAGCTGGCAGCAAATATCTATGCCTGTGAGCAGGAACAGACTCCTGTATTGGAGATCACTTCCTCCATGGATATCGGAGAGCATCCCGGCTGTAACCGCGGCAACATCTACATTCTGTCCAATGCAGACAGCGTGAAGATGTACAAAAACGACCGTTTTATCAAGGAATATCTTCCGGAAATGTCACCTTATAAGCACTTAAAGCACGGTCCCATCCTGATCGATGATTTTATCGGAGATTCTCTTGCACAGAACGAAAGATTCCATCCGAAACATGCCAAGGAGATCACGGATGCCATGAATCTCGTAGCGCGAGGAAGCCTGAACCACATTCCAAAGAGATTATATCTTACGGCTTTAAAACTGCTTCTGATCTATCATATCGATTTTGCGGAAGTGACCAGGCTGTATACGAAGTACATCGGTGACTGGGGCGGTACGGCTACCATATACCGGTTTGACGCTATCAAAGACGGCAAAGTCGTAAAATCCGTCACCAAAGAACCGGTTCGCGAAATCCGGCTGGAAGCAGAAGCGGATCATACCATTCTGACGGAACAGCACACCTATGATGTGGCACTGGTGCGGATCCGTGCAGTGGATGACCATGGAAATGTGCTTCCCTTTTATCAGGAGCCGGTTCGTCTGATTACGGAAGGTGACATCTCCATCATCGGACCTGACACCATTGCTTTACAGGGAGGCATGGGTGGAACTTATGTTAAGAGTACGGGAAGATCCGGTCGGGGAGCTTTGCTGTTGCAGTCAAAGACGGCAGGGGAAATACGGATACCTTTTCAGATTATGATTTAATGAGCCTCAAGGAAAAACAAGTGGCTGCAAAGCAGACATTTGTTTTTCTGGGCTCATTAGCGAACGAATATCCTGCGAAGCAGGATGCAGAGTGCGATAGCACGAATTCGTGAGCTTATGATATAACGATTTAATGGTTTCATTTGAGAGAAAGATTTCAAAGGATTTCAAAAGATTGCATAAGAAAGGATCAGGGTTACATTATGGGTTTAAGTGGAAAAGAAAAATTTTCTTATGGACTGGGTGCGGTAGGCAAGGACATGGTATATATGCTGTCTGCCAGCTATATTTTGTATTATTATCAGGATATTTTAGGCGTGAACGCCGTAGCCATGGGTATCATTCTGCTGGTTGCAAGAGTATTCGATGCATTTAACGATCCCTTCATGGGTGTCATCGTGGCAAAGACCAGGACCAGATGGGGGAAGTTCCGCCCCTGGCTGATGATCGGCACAGTGACCAATGCCGTTGTTCTGTATCTGATGTTCTCGGCACCACCTGCACTGGATGGCAATGGACTGGTAGCTTATGCGGCAGTCACTTACATTCTCTGGGGCGTGACCTATACCATGATGGATATTCCCTTCTGGTCCATGATACCGGCATTTACTCACAGCGGAAAAGAACGTGAAGGATTGTCTACGCTGGGACGTTCCTGCGCCGGTGTCGGCTCTGCCATCATCACCGTGATCACCATGCTTTGTGTCAATGCCCTGGGCGGAGGAGAAGAGCGTGTCGGATTTTCCCGGTTCACCCTGATCATTGCTGTGCTGTTCGTGATATTTATTGCCATTACCTGTATTAATATCAAGGAAAAATCTACGGTAGATGTGGACGCACCTTCCATCGGTCAGATGTTCAAGGCGTTAATTCAGAACGATCAGGCGATGGCAGTGGTAATTACCATTGTACTGATCAACTGCGCGGTCTATACCACCTCCAACCTGGTAATTTATTTCTTCAAATACGATTTTGGCGGAGATACCTGGTATAATTCCTATACACTATTCAACACCTTCGGTGGAGCGGTACAGATTCTCGCCATGATGCTTCTGTTCCCATTATTTCGTAAGTTTATGAGTACCATCCGAATCTTCTATGTCAGCTTCCTGATGGCAATTGCCGGATATGCTGTATTACTTCTTTTATGTTTTACGAATATGAGTAATGTATTTTTACTATTCATTCCAGGCTTCTTAATCTTTGCCGCCAATGGTATGCTGACCGTACTGACCACCGTATTTTTAGCCAATACCGTAGATTACGGTCAATGGAAAAATCATCGCAGAGACGAGAGTGTCATTTTCTCCATGCAGACCTTCGTGGTAAAACTGGCTTCCGGTGTTGCTGCATTAGTGGCTTCTCTGTGCCTGAACCTCTGCAACTTAAGCTCTGATACCAGCGATGCTGTGGCAACTGCAGGAGCTTCCGGAAGTTCTGTGGTGGGACTTCGTATGACGATGACACTGTTCCCCATTCTGCTCCTTGTCATCGGTGTCATTTTCTTTCATAAGAAGTATCAGCTGACCGAGGAACGATTAAAAGAGATTCAGGAGGTTTAAAGCATGATTCAGATTGTAAAAGATTCCGATACAAGACCATGGTTCTTTTTACAGACAGCTCACACAACCTACGGAATGTGGGTCATGGAGACCGGACATTTAGAACATCTGTATTACGGGGAGCGGATCACTGTGGATTCACAGGATCCTTCCTCCTGTGCGCCCCTTGTCATACAGAGAGCTTTCGCTCCGGGAAACACCTGTACCTACGACAGGGAACATCCGCAGATCTCCATGGAAGATGTCTGTTTGGAGGTTGGTACGTTGGGAAAGGGAGATATCCGGGAACCCTTTTTAGAAGTCAGGTTTGCTGACGGAAGTGTCACCTCTGACTTTACTTTTGATTCCTATGAAGTTATTACTTTAAAGGAAAGAGAACAGTGCCTGCAGGATTCCGGACTCCCTCACAGTTATTCAGAAGCGGAAACTGATTCCGCGGAATGCCTTCAGATTATTTTGCAGGATGTTACGAATCATTTGGAGTTGCAACTGTTTTATACCGTATTCGAAGAATGTGATGTCATTACCAGGAGTGCACGGCTGATCAATCATAGTGACGCATCTGTCACCTTGAATCGATGCCTCAGCGCACAATTAGATCTGACAGAGGATTATTCCATGATCACTCATTTCAGCGGCGCCTGGGCAAGAGAAATGCACAGAGAACAGATTTCCTTACGTTCCGGCAAATTTATAAATGCTTCTTATACAGGAACCTCTTCGAACCGCTCGAATCCTTTTATGATCCTGGGACATAAGAACACCTGTGAGACTTTTGGCTCCTGTATCGGCTGCAATCTGATCTACAGTGGAAATCATTATGAAGCCCTTGAGAAAGACTCTTATGGGAAACTGCGCTTTGTAAGTGGGATCAATCCACAAAGTTTTTCCTGGGAGCTGACTCCGGAAACGCATTTTGATACACCAGAGGCTGTTTTAAGCTATTCTTCGAATGGTTATGGCGGACTCAGCCGACAGTTACATTCCTTTATCAGAGAGCATATTGTGCGGGGAGTGTGGAAGAGAAGACCTCGTCCGGTTCTGTTAAACAGCTGGGAAGCCTGTTATTTTAAGATTGATGAGAGAAAGCTTGTACAGCTGGCAAAAGCAGGAGCAGATGTCGGCATCGAACTGTTCGTCATGGATGACGGGTGGTTCTTGGGACGAAACGATGACACTTCCTCACTGGGAGACTGGGAACCGGATCCGAAGAAGTTGCCCGGAGGAATTGCTTCCCTCAGTAAAAAAATCAAAGCCCTGGGGATGGATTTCGGTCTCTGGGTTGAGCCGGAGATGATCAGTGAAAACAGCCGTCTCTATCAAGAGCATCCCGACTGGGCAATGATGATTCCGGGACATCCCCACTCTGAGGGGCGCAATCAGCGCCTTTTGGATCTGTGCAATCCCGAAGTACAACAATATGTAATAGATTCCATGACGAAGGTATTTTCCTCCGGAGACATCCGTTATGTAAAGTGGGATATGAACCGCAATTTCAGTGATATTTATTCCCCTTATCTGCCGGCTGCGAAACAGGGAGAGACGGCACATCGTTATGTGCTGGGGCTTTATCACATTATGGATGAACTTACCACACGTTTCCCTGAAATTTTGTTTGAAGGCTGCAGTTCAGGTGGAAATCGTTTTGATCTGGGAATATTAAATTATTTTCCGCAGATCTGGGCGAGCGATAATACGGACGCACTATGCCGTACCGGGATTCAGAACAGTTACAGCTATGGATATCCCTTATCGGTATTTACAGCACATGTATCATCCTGTCCAAATCATCAGACCTTAAGAATCACGCCCCTTGAAACCCGTTTTCAGGTAGCTTCCTTCGGCGTCTTAGGATATGAATGCAATTTAAAGGATCTGTCCGGAAGTGATCTCAACGCAATCCGGGAGCAGATTGCACTTTATAAAAAATGGCGGGATGTTTTCCAGTTTGGATCCTTTTATCGTGGAGCAGAAAACGAAGCTTCCGACTCGGAAACCTTATCCTGGACCTGCGTGTCCCCGGATGGCAGAAGAGCAGTGGGGCTGTTCTTCCGGCGCCTGACAGTTCCGAACCAATCCCATGACTGGTATCGCCCGGTGGGGTTACTTCCGGATGTGAAATATCATTTCTACGGTAGGAATATCAAATACAATCTGAAAGACTTCGGAGACCTTGTGAACACCGTTTCTCCGATTCATATCAAGCAGGGATCTGCATTGCAGGAGATTCTTTCGCGATTTGTAAATATGGATGGGGAAAAAGAAGACCTGACTGCTTATGGAGATACCCTGATGCGTGCGGGAATTGCCCTGAAACCCGCTTTCGCCGGTACCGGATATAATTCCGACACCCGACTATTCCCGGATTTTTCCTCCCGAATTTACTTTATGGAAGCAGCGGAATAAAATAATAATGCTTTTTTATGTACCGACCACTTTCGTTAGACCTGAAAACTAACGAGGGCGGTCGGTATTGTAATAATCAGAGAGAGATGATATTGTATATTATATAGATAGCTTAACAAATCGGAATTTGTGGAGAGATTTCTTGAACTTTCCTTATTTTACGGGCTTTCCAGCCCCTTAAATAGTGAAATGATATGTATTTTCCCTTATTTTTGACCTTATGCGGAATCAGCAAGGGAAATAAGGGAATTTTTTATTTAGTCGTTGCCTGCCACTTTATCAAGAAGTCTGGCGGAGTTCCGCTTTGCCTTTCTTGTAGAGTGGGCGTAGACATTCATTGTGGTACTGACATCAGAGTGCCCTAACAGTTCCTGCACATCTTTTGGGGCAGCTCCGTTTGAGAGGAGGTTGCTTGTGTAGGTGTGTCGCAACTGGTGGAAATGGAAATTCTCAAATCCGTCCAGCCTTTTTGCAACTGATCGGCAGGCAATGCTGAGTGTGCTTGGCAGTTCCAGACATCCGTCCGGTCTCAGGCAGACAAAGGAGATTTCCTTGTAATCTACCGGGATTTCTTCGGTTCCGTCCAGATGATAATATTCATAATACACTCTGTTTTTGTCCTGTGCTTCCTTGTAGAAATTGCGGTGGTAAAGTTCACCATACTGCATCCGGCTTTTAAGCTGTTTTTTTCTGGCGGTTTTCAGTATTTCAGTCAGAGTATCGCCAAAATCAACAATCCTTACTTTCTTTCGCTTGGTCGGTCCGATGATGTTTTTATGTTTTGTGCCATCATAGCGGATACTTCTTTTAATGGTCAGGCATTGTTCTTCAAGATTGATGTCCTGCCATGTCAATCCGCAAACTTCACCGATACGAAGTCCCGCATAGTATGCGATCTGGATTGGCAGGATTGCAGGTGGATTCTTTACTTTGAGGTATTCTATCAGTCTCTCATAATCTTCATGGGAAATAGGCTGTATGCCTTCTTCTACCTCATCATCTGAGAATAAATCCACATCCTCTGCCTGTTTTTTCAGCTTAATATACTGCATAGGATTAAAAGTAATCAACTGTTTTGGAAATACTGCAAACCGGAAAGCCTGTTGTAATACTGCTGAAAAGGAATGGATGTAATCTTTACTGTATCCTTTTCTCACTTTTCCATCTGGAAATTCCCCACCGAATGTAAGCAGATCGAGAAATGCCTGTAAATGTTCAGCAGTAACGGTTTTTAATTTGCGTTCTGCAATCGGATGTTTCTTGATACAACGGATTGCACCAAGATAATTTTCCACTGTACCATTGCTGAGTGTTCCGACTTTCAGTTCTTCTTCCGCCCACATATCAAGAAGTTCTCCTACAGTAAGATTATCTGTCTTTGCGACAAATTTCTTGCTTTCGTAATCATCCATTGCCTGACGGAGCAGTTTTTCCGTTTCACTTTTACTTTCTGTTCCAGCGT
>ERZ1026998.188-NODE-188-length-24847-cov-5.659568_pt1 | contig 24847 bp, 37 predicted proteins | sample MGYA00519288_ERZ1026998 | MGnify/ENA primary metagenome ERZ1026998 (study PRJEB26926, sample SAMN06164454) | human gut metagenome | biome: ENVO:00009003; feature: ENVO:2100002; material: ENVO:00002003 | host: Homo sapiens | place: USA | collected 2012 ...
TTTTTGTAGTTTTCGTTTGTCCCCCAAACCGTCCCCTAAAATGTCCCCTTGTTGTTTGGGGACGTTTTCTGTAGTTTTGGAATTATCTTTTTTTTCGGAAATATTTTCCTGAGAGACCAGCATATCTCCCTCGCCCGTCAGTAACCACCCCGGGTTTACATCCCTATAATAGGAGATAAATCGCAATAAATTATCTTCCGATAATCCCTCTTTTTTACTTAATACGCTGTTTGTCATCCCGGTATTGCGATAACACTCTAACTTTGAAATACCCTCATTTTCAAGGTATTGCAAAATTCTTTCCTTGATTGTTGCGATTTTTCTCATACTTTTCTTTGAAAATTGCGATTTCGCAATTATATTTGTGGTGTAAACCTGTACAAAAATAAGGAAAATATGGGAAAGACATCTAAGGAAAAGCGAGAGCGACTTTTGCGAATACGTAAAAGCCTGTTACGCGGGGATATAATGCGTATAGCAGACCGAGCTGGCGTATCCCGCGTATGGGTGTCGTATGTATTGCACGGGAAAGATACGAGCGAGCCGGTTCTCCGGGCTGCGGAGGCGCTGCTGGCCGAACGAAAAGAGAACATCGCATAATTTAATGAATATGGAAAATACAAGATTACAAGGACTTCAAGACAGGCTGAATCGGTATTCCGAGGCCGTCGGTCCTATGATTATCGGCAAAAACGAGGCAGGCTATTATATAACATATAAGAGCAGCCAGATGGTCATGACGTCAGGTCGAAATATAGAAGAGCTCGCCGCCTACATTGACGGTTTGCGCGATATGTTATTCATAACCATAACGAAAGGATTGGGCTTGTGAACGAAAATGACAGAAAGTTAACTAAAACACAATGAGATATGAAAAATTATTATGTAACCGTCATATATCGCGAATCGGACGACGAGAATAATATGAAGCATGTTTATGAGCGCACATGCTACACATACAAGGAAGCCTTGCAGGTGCTGAACGGCCTGCCCCGCTGCTGGCAGTTGGATAATGTGGATATTATAATCAGGTGACGATATGGAAGGGATTACAGTATTAGACAGGCGTCCCCGCCTTCGCTACCGGCTGGAAGTGCAGGCCCGGTGGATTATGAACAGGATTATTTATCTAATAACGAAATAGGTATTGATTGGGAAGAGTAGACTATGAGTTACGTATATAAATGGATTGAAGGCAGGGATAATCTTAAGGAATTTTGTGAAAAAAGATTTGGGGCTCATCCAAGTTTTTGTGAAACGATAGGGAGATGTGGAGGGGCTACTATCCATCTCATGTACAAATACAGGGATGAGAATGACAAATCGAAAGGTTGCGTAGAATTATATCTGCTCTTTATGGAACATCCCTCAGGCACAAAGACTTGGAAAGAACTCAATGACGTAATGACGTGGAGCTATGACGAAATCCGAGCTGATAAATCTTCTTTGCTCAAATGATGAGGAAGAAGTGTACATCGAGATAGACGATGTTCTGTATGATGTGGAAATAAGTCATCAGGATATGATATTTGACGGTTTCGACACTGCATATCCAGCATGTATTACTCTTTCGGCCAAGAAAGAATAGGCTGCCTCACCCTCCAAAAACACAAGACATTACGATGGTTAACGACGTGAATATACAAGGTTCTCTCTTCGCCGATGAACCACGGCGGGATACGGCGACCCGTAAATCGAGACGGGAGATACACGAGGATTATGACGGTTTTGTGGCGAAATTCAAGCCCCGAAAAACGACGGATGACTGCTACACGCCACATCCGGTTTACGATGCTGTCCTTGGATGGCTCCGGGAAAATGTTGACATAGAAGGGCGGGAAATCGTGCGGCCCTTCTGGCCGGGCGGCGATTACGAACACTACGATTATCCGGACGGCTGCGTGGTGGTCGATAATCCTCCCTTTTCGATATTTACGCAGGTGTGCCGCTTTTTTCAGTCTCGCAACATATCCTTTTTTCTGTTCGCGCCGCATCTAACGTTGCTCAGTCCGGTCGACATGAATTGGACGGGCATAGTATGCGACGCTCGGGTGACATACGAAAACGGGGCATGCGTCGATACGTCGTTCGCCAGCAACCTTTTCGGCGACATCCGTATATGACCGCGCCCGACCTGCTCGCCCGCATCAAAAATGCCGCAAAAACGAAGCGACGACTTATGGATTTGCCAAAATACATTTACCCGGACAATGTGGTATCCGCCGCATTGTTGGGCAAGATAGCCCCTTACGTCAAATTCGAGGTGCGGGCGTCAGAATGTCGAAGGGTCCGCAAACTCGATAACCAGAAAGGGGGAGGTGTTTATGGAGGCGGATATCTCCTTTCGGATAAGGCCACGGCGCGAAAAATCGAGGCTTACGAACAGGCGGCGAAGCAAGCGACGGTCATCGTCTGGGAATTATCCGAGCGTGAAAAACGAATTATCGCCGAGCTGGAATAGCACGGAATCCCGCTACGAACGGACGTCTTTGCCGGAGCGATGCCGGGGCGGGGTACGATTCAAACCATTTAATACAAAACAGTTATGATTACAAAAATCATCAAACCAATTCTTAGCAAAACCGATGACGCCTGGCGGGTCGTGGGTACACGCATAGAATATCGCCTATTTGGCCTGCTTATCTGCCGAAAGACGATGTTTACACCGGAAAGATACGGCATCACTGAATATCAGTTTGTTCACCGCTTTTGACGGGTATGCTTCAGAAGGTCGTGTTGTTGACTACTTCTTTTTAACGCATTTAAAATCAGAACAGATGCAGGAATTTGAGGCACAGCATGAATACGTACACTTGAATATCAGGCGACGGAAAGATGCTTTCGTAATAGGCTTACGCCTGTTATGGTGGTCGTTCAGATATTCATCTTTTACGCTTTGGATTTGCGGGCATAAAATAGAAAAGGGGAAAAAGATACGGGAACAGAAACTTAGCGAGCCATTATGTTAAAGAGTGTTATAGACATCATCAAGCATCTGTTCCGGCCCTATAAATATGATAAAGCGCTTATCGATGCTTATATAAAACACTGTGAACGAATCGGACAGTCAGTCATGCCCGGATATGATGATAACGATGATAGACAGCAGTGAAAGAATGATTCCTAAAACATAGGATATATCTTTTAATTTACTAAAAATGAAATCCTTAACAAAACCACCTTTTGAAAGATGCAATTTGCCGACAGCGGTTATTCGATATCCTTCGCCCGCTGTTTCTAACATATTGTTATTGAGCAGGTATTTAATTGAGCGTACATATGGGATATTTACTTCTTCGGTCGGTGCAGTAATATCAAGATGCGGTTTTCCGTCACTAAACGCCTTCAGTGTTGAATCCAAAAAAAAGACTTCCAGATATTGTTCGCCGAATATTTTGAGGAGTAAAATGTCTTTACGGCCCATATTGTTATAAAATTTTCAGTACAAAATTAATCAAAATCCCGCAGCGGTGCAAGGCCGTCGCCCGGAGCGAGACCGGGGCGGGAACAACGAGAAAAAGCGGGTGAAACCGCGCTTTAAAGAGGTTTAAAGAGGATTTTAAAGAGATGCTATTACCGAACGACATACTGATACGCGAGACCACGGACGGCACGACCGTCTGGGTATCGCAGCGTTTGGTAGTAGAGTGTTGCGGGGTTGACGATAATTATCTAAGAACACATTGCCGGGACCGTTACAAGCAGTCCCTTCCGGCCTCGTGGCAGGCGGTTGCCGCACAGGACGAGTTCTTTTTGGGGGCGAAGCCCGGCAAATCGTGGCGATGGGGCCGCAAAGGCGGGCAATACTACTACGATATCGACACGATACCGAACAGGAAGCCCGCCTGTTACCGTGACTGCCTCCCCACGAAAGAGGAGCTGCTGGCCGAGGTGGAGGGGCGCAACCTCTCCAGGAGCCGGGAGCGGCAGGCGGCCTTGCGCGGCATACTGACGGCCGCGGCACAGGAGCTGACGGACAATGCGGACGCGCTTTGGATTCAGACGCAAAGCGGCCTTCAAATAAGCGTGGCTGTTTGTCGCGATTATGCTCGTGCCCTTGCGTGGTGCCGGTTCATCGCGGCGACCGTCCGCGAGGGACGGACGGCGGAGTACGGTTTGCCGACCGCGGAGGCATTTTACGGAACGTGCGCGGCCGTTCTCGCCGACCTGCGGCTCTCGAATTTCCGCGTTACCACCGGCGAAAGTCTCCGGCTGAAACTGCGCGGATTCCCGGCCGAGGCGGAGGAACAACGCCGATGGATAATATCGGCTAAAATCGGCAATAACAACCGCCGGATAGTGGGTAAATCGCTGGTCGTGGACCACGAGACGGGCGAAATATATCGGTTCGACGCGCATCAAGCTATCATGCTGATGGCCTACGTCAACCTCGACGGGCCGCAAAAGGAAGCGCTTACGACCCTTTACCGCGAAAAATACGTCCCGGCCATTTGCGAGGCGGGATATGAACCGGTTGCCGAACGCACCTTTTGCCGAAGTCTTACGTCGCTCCCTAACCGTCTGAAATTCGACCTGTTCCGCCACGGAACGGACTACTATAACAAGCACTATCTTACGTACATACCTACCGAAGAGCTCACCTGGGCACACTCGCTGTTCTGCGGCGACGGTTCCGGTTTGATAAGTTACCGTTACACCGAGCGGGCACGCGATAAAAAGACCGGCATATACAAAGAACAGACGCGCACGCGCAACCTGTACGTAGTGATGATTACGGATGTAGCCAGCGGCTACATTGCCGGCTGGGGAATCGCCCCGGAAGGGTCGAGTGAAGAATCGTTCGACATCGTGCAGGATGCTGTGCGTATGGCCGTCGATGCAGGCGGACGGCGGACGATGTTCGAGTTCGTGTCGGATAACGCCTCGGCGTTCTCGAAAGACACAAGCCGCGAATGGCTGGCGACGGTATTCAATCGCGTGCGCCGTATCGAACCGGGAAATTCACAGGCGAATCCCGCTGAAAAATATTTCCACATCTTTAAAAAAGTTGTTCTGCGGTCGTGCAGGGAGTTCGTGCGGAGCTCGCACGACGCATCCATAGAAGGACGGGCGAATACAGACAATATGAGTGTGTTCGATTACCCGACCTATGCGGAAGCGATAGCCGTACTGGAGGAGCGCATCGAGGCATGGAACAACCGCCGCGGGGGCGACGGAAGAACTCCTGCCGAACGGTTTGCTGAGAAAAATCCCGCCTGCCAGGTTATGGACGAACGGCAGCTGCGGCAAATCTTCGGAACGCGCACGACGCTTTCCATAGAGCGCATGCGTGGTTTCGTCACCCCACAGGGGGCTGCGGCTACGTGCATGTATGAGATTCCCGACTATGCGGGGACAGGGGCTGAAGCCATCGCCAGAGCGACGGGCAACGGCTACGACAGCCGCGTGCAGGTAGTATACGACGATAGCGGTGCAGATTTATACAGCATCGACGGCCGATATATCATGACATGTCCGCCCGTGGTGAAATCCTCCTCCTCGTATGTGGAGGCTACCCCCGAACAAAGGGCCGCTCGCGAGCACCTGCGGCGGCGGAAAGAGGCCGACCGCCAAGTACCTCACACGGCCCTGGACGAGCTGTTGCGGACTTCCGAATACATGCAGGGGTACGGTTACGACGAGGCCGTACAGCTGGGAATGCGCAAAAGCGATATCAACGAGGCATACGAGCAGAGCATCTCCATCACGGCCGACGACAAGAAGAAGGCCGACCGCCGGCGACGGAGCCTGGAGAGGCGCGACGCCCGCGAGGCGGACCGGCAGCAGGCAGAGGAGGCTGCCTCCATCGAGGCCCGCTATCTCGCCCGTGAAATGAGGAAATTTAAAGAAAGACAATCAATTAACAACAATAAATAATGGAAAACAGCATCAAAGACCGCATCATGTCCGCCGCGGATGATTATCTGCGCATGAACGGGTTGACGGCCGCGGAGCTTTGCCGCCGTGCGGGGGTCAGCGCCAGTTATTACAGCGTGGCCGCGAAAGGCAAGTACACCTATCAGGATACCGAGATAAAGGACGTGTTTTTTCGGAAACTGGCGTCGGCCATCGGCATGCGGCTGGAAACTTCGTACTGGCAGCACGCGGATACGACGCAGTACGTGCAAATCGTCAATACGCTCGACGAGGCTCGCGAGCGTTGTGAGGCCCGCATGGTTCTCGGCGAAACGGGCTGCGGAAAGACCTATGCAATCGACCGGTTTTGCGGTGCGAATCCCGTCGGGGTGTACCGTATCACGGTGAACGACTGCGATACGCTTCGCGACGTGTTGGCCGAGCTCGTCAAACTGCTCCGAATCGACACGAAGGCGAAGAATGGCTCCCTGCTGCGCGTCATCTGCGAGACGCTGCGCGAACGTGCCATGCGGGGCGAGCGGCCTATCCTGATTTTCGACGAGGTCGAGAACCTCAAAAGGACGGGTATCAAGGCCATTAAGGCCGTTTACGACGGCGTGCGATACGTCGTCCCGGTCGTGCTGGTCGGCACACCGGAATTTGCCGTGGCGCTGCAAAATCTGAAAAACAAGGGGGTAAAGGGTATGGCACAATTTATCCGTCGGTTCAAGGCAGGACAGACGGCGCTCGCTCCCATCGACCGCCGCTATCTCGATTTTATGGAGCAGATAAAGGACGAGGAACTGCGCCAGCTGCTTTCCCGAATTGCCGACAATTACGGCGAACTGCACGACTATCTTGAGCGGGCCATGCGTGAGGCTGATGAACAAGGCGAGCCGCTGACGGTCGAGCTGTTCAAGGAGATGTATAACATTAAAACTGCATGACATGGACGGAATGAGGAGAGAGGACGCGGTTCTCGCGCGTCTGGAAGCCGAAATAGCGGCTATTGAGGAGGAAATCCGCCGGACCGAGCGATACCTCCGTATGAATGCCGGTAGACCCGCGGAAGATTTGGTCGTGGGTGTCAAAAAACGCCTTTACGACCTGTGCCGGGGCTGCGAGGAGAAGCGGCGAGAACTGCGGAAGTTGCTCGAGCCAAACGTAATACAAATAACAATTACTTACAATTAACATACATAAACCATGGAAAAAGTATCGAAAGAACAGGTAGAAGAGGCGGTTCGCACTGTCAAGGAATTGAAAATTAAGACCGCAGAACTGAACGGACGTCTGAAGGACGCGGAGGCGGTCGTCGAGGCTTACGGGCTCGACCACATGGCCGATTTTTCGGACGGCCGGCTGGCCCTCGAAGCGGGCATTATAGCCATCAAGGCCGGTACCGCAAAGCCGGTCAAGGAGGGGAAGCCGCTTTCGACCGCGGCCCGTTCGGAACTGGCGGCGGCTCTCCCGCCCGCGTATGTCAAAGTAGCGTGTGACTTCGGCGTCTTATATGATAGCCAGGATAAGGTCGTCAGGCAGATTTTGAAGGCCCGCGGCATCGAAATCGTTCGCGAGGACAAATTCGCGGTTATCTAATCCTTTTTCCCGCCGGGTGGCTTGAGCGGGGGTTCGATTCCCCCGCCGGGAGCAAATACTTAAACGACACGATTATGACATTGAATGGACAAAAAAAAGTGCTACGGGCTGGTTTCAAAATCATTCGCAGGGACGACCAACCGAAACCGCGTATCAAGACGCTGCGACCGACTGGAGAATTGGGTAATCTGAATTGGGTAACGCTGGAAAAATTCGACACGAAAGCCGCCCGCGACCGCCGGTTTCGGGAGCTACTGGAGAATCCGGATGTTTTGGAAGATTGAACATGAAAACACGGAAAACGGATACAGGCATTGCCATCGAAGAAATGATGGCCGAGGAGGCGGGACTGATGATGACGGCCGTCCTACAGATGGCCGAGGAGGCCGACCGGGCCGGAAACCATAACCACGCGCGTATTTTACGGCGTGCAGGAATGCAGATAGACAAGTGTTTACCTAAAAAATAGCAATTATGGACAGAAACAAGGCATACAAATATTTCCACGCACTGCTGGGCGAGCTCGGTATCCGCGACCGCAAGGCGGATATCCTTTCCGGCTACGGCGTGGAGAGCACGGCGGAACTGACGGACGGCCAGCTGCAGGGGCTTATCAACACCCTCGAAGATGAGAAGCGTCGCCGGACGGCCGAGCGCGAAGCCCGCGAGGCCGACATCGTGCGCCGTCGCCGTAGCCGGATACTTCGGCTGCTCACCGATATCGGAGTATATTACGTCGAGCCCGGCGAACCGAAAGAGGCTTGCTGGAGGCGGGTGAACCGGTTCCTCTCCTCGCCCCGTATAGCCGGCAAAGTGCTGTACGAAATGAACGTCGAGGAACTGGGCCGGGTCGAGCGGCTGCTCCGCTCGATGCACAACAAGGGCTACGTATATCGTCGCGAGGCACCGGCAGCCCCCGCCCGCGAAACCTCCCGGCCGGTCGTGCTGGTCGTCAATCCGACCGCCTCCGGCCCGGTGAATTGACGCATAAAAAAAGCCCCGGACACGATTATCCGAGGCAAAGAGCGGCACTCTTTGCAAAGATAATCAAAAATCCGGGGAAATGGCCTACAATAGGAAGGGATATTATAAGAGAGCGCGTATTATTCAGGAAATCACCCGGAAAAACTACGAGCCGGAGCGGCAGGACAGATGTTATGCGGCGATTTGGCGAAAACATATCCGGGACACGTTCGGGATGTGCTATAATACTTATATGAAATACGTCAAGGCCGAATTGCCGCAGGAGATGGCCGCGCCGACGCATAAACAGCTCGATTTGTTCGACGAATTGAAATAATCGCTATATTTGCCCTTGCTGATTTATATTGATTAACAGGGGCTACTTTAATAGAGTTGAGTCCGCGTGAGCCGTTTGGAGCGGCATTAGTATTGTCCCTACAATATGAGTCAGCAGCGCGCGGACTCTTTTTTTTATATACTCTTTTGATATGCTGACTCAAAAGAAAGCTGACACCTTACTGTCGATGACCGTAACCGAAGGAATTACGGTTAATGTGCTGCCGAATAGACAGCACGAGTTTCTGATGACTACCCGCGAGGTGGCTGCCGGATATGGCGTTTCCGAATGGCTAATTCGGAAACATAAAGAAAATCATCCGGATGAATTGCTTGAAGGTAAGCACTTTTTAGGCAACGTGAATATTATTCACGCTGCTACTCCAGGCTCGTCAAGGGGCACGCTTTGGACGAAGCGGGGCATCGTCCGGCTGGGGTTCTTCATCCGTTCGGAACGCGCGCGTCTGTTCCGGGACTGGGCCGAGGACTTGGTGCTGGCCGTCGTGGATAAGCCGGCGGCACAGCCCGTCCCCTCCGGGCGTCGCATCAACCGCCTCACGCCGGAGCGCGTCATCGACCTGCTGTCCGACGTCTGCCGCATCGAGGACAAGGAGCTGCGCGAACGAATCGTCAATAAAATCACGGGAGGGCTTGATTATGGAACTCGTAGGTAGGGGCATCGACCGCAAGGCGGTAATCGAGCTCGACGGTTACGCGGAGGCTCTCGACCGGGTGAAGGCGCTGTTATCCGCCCTCCAGAGCTGGAACGGAGAAATTCCGCCCGATACTTATACACTGTTCTGCATTTCCAGCCTGATAGAATCGCTTTTGCCGACCGAGGAGGACTGCGCCCTGCTCGACCGATATCACAGGCAGCGACAGCTGCAGGAGGAGCAAGAAAACGAGGAATGACGGAAAAGGCGGCAAAAATGCCGCCTTTTTTGCTTTTGTAAGTGACTGTATTTCAGTGATAGAAAAATTAATTGCAATTTTTTTTGTATTTTTTCTCTTATAAAGTTTACCGAATAAGAAAAAAGCGCTATATTTGCAGTGTAATCAAAAACAATAATCCTTTAAACAAGGCCGCCGGGCTTAAAAACGGGAAAATTATGAAACAGATTTTTTCAGTACGCTACACAAGGCCGACAGTTGAAAGCAATGAGATTTTCGCTTCCGAAAACGAACAGGAGGCACGGACCTTTTTCGAGGACGAAAAAAAGAAGTTGTCGGCCAATGAACCGGTAGACATTTCGGGATGGATGGACAATGACACGGCATGGCCGCAAGTGTACTGCGTCGAACTCTGCCGCATTACGGTGGATGAAGAAGACGGCTATGTCGAGGATATGGAGACATTGGATGAAACGAATTTTTATTGGTTTTCGTAACTCATGGAGCAAGTAAAGAAACGAGTACGCCGCCCCGGCGCCGGTCGTAAACCGATAGGCGACCGGGCAGGTGTCTGCATCTCCTTCAAGGTGCCTGAAGAGGTTCGGGATGAAATCCGGGCCCTTATCCGTCGGAGGGGAATACCGAGCGCCGTATTTCTTATCGAGGCCTTCCAGCTGATGAAGGAGCGTTACGGCGACGCGTCGCCGGAGCAATAACGGCCGTGTTCTTACCGTTTTTTCGCGGCGTCCGCGTCGGTGAAAGCAAAGTCGAACGACATGCGGAACTCGCGGATACCGTCGTCCCGCCGGGCCCGGACGCACCGGGAGCGGGTCAGGGGCGAGAATCCCGGCCCGGAGAGGCCCTGTAACGCCTGATACACCGCCTGGAGCAGGTCGAACATGGCGAACTCCGCCTGTGAGGCGGGGGCCTGGAAAGAGCCGTTGAAAACGCGGTTATCGGCCACGCGGACGGTGAGCGACGCCTCTCCCTGCTGGAAGCCCCGGCCGCTGTCCGAATAGCGTACTTCCTCCACGTCGAGCAGGATGCAGGGGAAGCGCACGGGCGGCTGGTTGAAAAAATCGAGCTGTCCCCAGTCCTCGGCCGTATAGCGCAGGTCGGGGACGGTTTTCAAGGCCTCTTTTACGGCCGTTAAAGTGTCTTTAATCATACTTGAAAAAGGATTATTTGTGTGTCATTTTTGTGAATTTCGGGTCGATGTTTTTCGCCACCCATTCGCGCACGTTCCGTTCGCAGGTATCGCGGACGATGCGTCCGACGGCGGGATGGTCGCCGACGACCTGACGCCGGGGGATGTCGAACTCCGTTTTCTTAGTCAGGGCCAGGGAGCGGTAATAGGCGGCGGTACGGCTTTTGCGGTCGGCCCGTTTGCCGGTAGCCCCTTCAGGCGGGACGTTGCGGTAGTACATCGCCCAGAAGTAACGGCGCATGGCCGGGGTAACGGGCACTTTTCCTCCGCGGTTGTGGATGCTGAAATAGGGCAGCTCGGAGGAGAAGTAGAGGGAGCCGCGGGCGGCGGTGCACCGCAGGGAGCGGCGCATGGCTCCCGACACGACCAGCAGGGTGCCGCGTCCCGTATCCATTTTCCGCGCCGGCCAGGGCCGGTCGAAGAATGCCTTGCGGGTGAAGTTGCTATTAAACTCGTCGAGCACTTCCACCCGAAGGTCGGATAAAATTTTTCGGAATAAGAGTTGCGTATTCATAAAAAATACGTTATATTTACGGCAGTTAAACCATCCGAAGAGTGTGTTAGCCGGATTGCAGTTCCGGGGGCACTATTTTTCGGGTGGTTTTTTCTGTATATGTTTCAATATGCTTACATTATCGGATATGCTATGTATATGGCATTCCCCGTCCGGATGCTCTCTTACAACAATCCATGATTTTTCAGTTTTTATCTCTATTTCAAAAAAATGTGCTGTTACGTCCAGAATATGTTTATCCGGACCTGCTCCGAGATACTCGGCATTCTGTACGACCTCTCCGATTTCCAGCAACAGTTCATTTTTAGCCTCAATATGTTTGTGCGGCTGGTTTAACCATTCTTTAATATCGGTGTTGGTAATGGATATAGGTTTGTCAAATGTCCTGTTGGAGAATGTGCGGCCCGCTAATGTTTTTGCCTCCTGCTTTATCTCCTTTCGGCGCCGGCGCAGCCGAACCAAATCGACCCCGGTGTCCGTGTCCTGTTCGGGCGCCGTTTCCTGTAATGCCTTCACGGCCTTTTTGACCTGTCCGGCCGCTTCCCTGCTCAGTTTGTAGTATGGGTGTTTTGGCGGGAAAAGCTGTCCGTCGATACCGGGGTTGAAACGGAAAATACGTTTTTTGGGGGTATCGGTCGTTCTTCGTCCGGCCTCCATAGCTTGCCCGGCATCGGATGTCGGATACTTTCCTTTGCGTACCTGTACGGCTGTACAGCGGCAGTTCCAGCCGTTGGGCGGATAGTAATAGCGCCAGAAGTCATTCGACGGAGGGAGCGTTACGCCGTTCAGCGCGCGGTGCTCCTCGCGGACGTGGTCGTCGCCGGCGGTCCGGTATTGCAGGTCGTACCGGTCGCCGTCCTGCGATACTTCGGCCCAGGAGGCGGCCATCTGCGCGGAGCTTACGGCGAAATTGTACTCCGCTTCCAGATAGCGCACGTTGTAGTTTGCGTCGATACGCCGAATGTCTGTCAGGAATCGGGAGAAGCCTTTTACCGTACCGTCTTTCTCCCTCAGCAGCAGGGAGGCCTCCTTCAGCTCCTGTGCGGTCTTGAATCCTGAAAAGAGGAAAGCGCTGTTATCCAGCTTTCGGGCCATTGCGGCGGGGATGACGTTGTCGGCCACGCCCTTGTCCATCGCCTCGCGGACAATACGGTAAGTCTCGCGCACCATGTCGGCGGCCGGTTTCTCCTCCATCATGTCGGGCGAGAACTCTCCGCGCGCGTGAAGCCATCGGGCGGCCCGTTCGAACACTGCCGCCCGGAACCGCCGCGGGGCGGATGTTCCGGCCAGTGTTACGGGGCGGAGGGTATCGCCGTACAGGTCGTCGAGGGCACTGTGCAGCCCGGCGTAGTAATCAGCCGGGCTCAGACGAAAAAACCGTCACGGGCCGCAAGGGGCACGGAGAGCGCGCCGGTCTCCTTTTCGCCGGTCACTTCGATGCCGAACTTCGTGCGTATCCATTCCGGCTCTACGTGAAAATACTGCATGGCCTGGTGGGTCTGATTCCATAGCTTTTCCAGGTCCTCCTCCTGCTGATATTCATACGTAAGTCCGGCGGGGACTATGCCGATACGGACGAGGGCGGGCAGAATGATTTCGTTCCAGTACCCCTGTACTCGCGTTCTGTCTGCCTGGATAATCTTGTCGAACAGCTTCTGGCTGCTCTCCTCTTTGGAGCGGTTGCCGTTCAGCGTGTCCTGGCCGAGCTGCGCACCGCATATCAACAGCGACGAAGCCTCCTTGCAGACGCGGATAAGATTGTTATACACGTCGCCGTTTGTATCGGCACCTTTCGCGAAGCTGAATTCTTCGTCGGTGTCGATGATGAACCAGGCTGCCGCGCCCATGTCGCGCATCATCTGTTCGGCCCGGTCGAGCATCTCCGGGTCCTGTGTGTTCGTCTTGAGGACGCGGGGCGGTATGGCGTATATTTCGCACAGCTCCGACCAGCAGGATTGGGCGAAACGCGAAAAGAGGACATGCGGGACGGCCTTATTCAACAGGCCGTACTCCGTCCGGCTCCCGAATTCCAGAATCCATGTCCCATATTCGCGCGCCTCGCGGTAGCGAATGCCGTCGCCGTCGTCCTCCGACAGAAGTAGTACGCCCTGTTCGGGGACTACATTTGTACGCGGAAGCAGCGTTACCTGCGGCGTCCCATCCGGCGACGTAGTGAGTTCGATGAGCGAATGGCCGTAGAGCATTTCCTCCCACGCGAATCGGTCGATATCGCGTTTCCACGCGGCGGCGGCGAGGAGTGCCGTACACTTCTCGTCCACCTCGCCGTCGCGTTTGAGCGTGAACGGCGTGCCGAGCAGGGACAGCACGCGCAGTTCCACGAGGGACGTGAGATGCGCGTCCTGCATGATGTCTGCGTAAAGTCTTTGCAGACGAGTACGGCGAGGATTCTCCACATTGTCGGCCGCGCGCAGGGCGGACTTCCAAAGGGCGATATCGGCCCTTGTCCGCGTCACGGTTTTCGGAACGATTTTAGTTACGTAACCGTCCCGTCGGGCGGATGTGCGGAAACTCTGTTTTCCGCCCTTTTCCGGCCTTTTCTCGCCTCGGACGGGGGATTTGCCGGACGTGCGTGTGTTAGTCATATTTCAAGCCTCTTAAACGGTAATTAAAGGACATATCGTCGAGCCCGTTGTCAAACTTCGGGTGACTGCCGAAACGGAAGGGGGTGGCGACACTTCCGCCTTCCTCTCCTTCGGTACGCCGCAGAGGGAGGTCGGGGGCGATGGTTTCGTCGTCGGTTCCGACCCCGGCAACGAGTTTCAGCCAGTCGATGGCCGCTTTGTAATACTCTTTCGCCCGGTCGAAGATGATGTCGGTGTTCGCACGTTTTATGATGTACCACACGGCGATACTCTTGACGTGCTCGACCAGCAGCGGGTGGCGGGCGTCGCCCTCGGCCGAGAAGATGGCCCGGATATCGTATTTCGCGTTCAGGTAACTCGATGCCTCCGATACGGCGGCCGCCACGGCGTGCCGCACGGCGATGTCATTTACGTCCATGCCTGTAATGTCGGCCAGCTGATACTCGTAAATGGCCGTCTGTAACTCTTCTTTCGTTATGAACATGGCTTACAGGTCTTTGTACTCCTCCTCCGCATTAAAACACGGACATTCCTTGATGTACTCGAAAGGCTCGATGATGCCGTTTCCGTTCCGGTCCGGCGAGAAATCGCGGTGGCCGCGTATGCGTGCCTGCGGGAACTCCTCGCGCAGTTTCTGGAGGAGGTAGAATATGGCTGCGCGCTGTTCGGGGGTGCGCGTGTCCTTCGGTTTACCGGCCGCGTCCAGACCGCCGACATAGCAGATGCCGATGGATGTAGCGTTGTGGCCCTTTACGTGTGCCCCGACCTCGGAAATATCCCGGCCGACATGAATAGAGCCGTCAGGATAGACGACGTAGTGATATCCGATTTTTTTGTAGCCGGCCTGGCGGTGCCATCGGTCGATGTCCTCGACCGTGACCCGCTGGCCCTCCTTCGTGGCGCTGCAATGCAGCACGATGTCTGTAATTCGTCTCATTTTCAGTTAGTATTTTCGTGAATCTCTGTATCCTACGCGGTACGTGGCCCGCTGTGTCCGGGTCACGCTGTTGAGCAGCGAGAGAGCCCCCTCGACGGCGTCGGGGCCGTCCACCATCGAGCCGCTGCCCTTTTCAAATGCGAGGTATTGGTCTACGAGCTCGACCTGGTCGGGGGTCTCGCGCTCGTCGATGTTGAACCAGACGTTCCGCCGTTCGAAATAGGACTGCGTCGCCTCGATACGGTCGTACTTGTCGCCTTTGGGCCTTTTGTCGGCCCGCACGGGTATGTAATATCCCCGCGTATCGCCTTCGGCGTCGAAGTCGTTCACGAACTCGTCCATGCTGAACAGCCCCTCGATGAGATAGCGGATTTTGCGGCAACGTTGCAGTCCCCTCTCCTCGTACAGGTCGTACAGCCAGCGGACGAGCACGGCCCGCGTGGATTGGCGCAGAAACGTGTGGATGATGTGAAACTCGCGGCCCTTCTTTCCGACGAGTACCATGCCCTTGTAGCATGCGGCCGCCTTATATGACAAGTCGCCGTAAAACACGAGGGCGTCGTATTCATTCAGCGGAAGCATCTTTTTCCACTGCATGTCCGCGGCCCGGAACACTGCCCCGTCCTCCATGTGGACGTGCATGTATTCGCGCATGAACGAGCGCGACGGAGTGTTCTGAAACTTGCTGCGCCAATAGTCGGCCGATGTCTTTTCCGGCCAGTTCGGCTCGAATGTGGCGAGGTCTTTCACGGCCGGAACCGAGAGGATACGGTATTTCGATGGTACGCCCGCCTCGCGGGCTTTGGCTATCTGCACCTTAAATTGCGTTTTAAGGCGGTTCGTGATGCTGTTTTTATGGAAATTATTGTTAGCGTAGACGAACCGTTTCACGCTGCCGTCCGCCTCGTCGAAACACCCCATCAGGTCCTCGAAGAGCCATTCCACCCCCTCGCGCATGATGCGGTCGTTGTTGACGTGCTTCTTATTGTCCACATCGTCCACGACGATGTAATCGGGGCGGCGTTCTTCTTCGCGGATACCGCGCGGGTCCTGGCCGAAACCGAGGCACATGAATCGCACGCCGTCGGTGGTGAGGAACTCCCCGGCCGACCAGTCGCCCTGCTGGTAACGGTTGCCGTAATCGTTGATAAGACGTTTATTGTATTGCAGCTGCGCCTGGCAGGCGGAAAGCAGCCGCTGCGCCTTGCGCTCGGTCTCGCCGATGAGCAGCATGAAGGACATGCGCCCCGTAAACATGAGGTACAGGGGAATGCCCATGTCGGCGTGCACGGACTTCGCACCGGAGCGATAAATCTCCAGCAATTCATACACTTCCGTGGCCGGCACGATATCCTCGGCCATTTTCTTATGGAACCACGCACACGGGACTTTGGCGAAATTGGGAAAGTAGTATTCGAACCACCGCACGTAATTCTCCTCCAGTCCCCGCACGCGGGCGATGCGCTGTGCGGGCATTTCATTCAAGTCGATGAGCGTGGAGCGGGCGATGCGGCGGCAGTGTGCGTCGTAGTCGCCCAATAGCTTTTGGAATTTGATGTCGATTGGCATAGGTCGGGGATTATCGGTTGGAATCCGCCTCGGCGCGATAATTCACGAACAGGCGATGTGCCTCGGAAATCTCTACGGCACGGGCGGGGTCGATGCCCGCCATCCACGTGTCGAACTCCTTGAATACGGAAATGACGACGCTAAGGGCCACGCAGCCGTCGAAATAGTTCAGTGCTTTCGCGACCTTGCTTAGGGCGTCGGCGTCCACGCGCGGCTGACCGCCTCCGGCTATGTGCTGGAGTTCGGCGGTCAGTATTTTCCGTATAGTCGACGGTGCGGCGAGAGCCGCGGCCCGCAGCTCGTCCCAATTCATCTGGCGACGCCATCGGGAAAGCGTCGCTTCGGTCATGGATAGCTGTTCGGCGATGGCCGCGCAGGTCATGCCCTGTTCCACGAACAGTGTTTCAGCGTCCTTGTATAGCTTGTGTCGCGGAGCGTTCATATCTCTTTTTTCCGCAAAAGTCGTCTGTTCCGGCGGGCTTTACTAAAAGTTATTAAACCGTTGGATATAAAATTGTTAGGCATGTTTTTCGGGCGGATATTTGCCGAAAAATCGAGGATATGCCACTTCCGAAATTCATCCTGAACGACCAGCGCGTAAAGAACTCGCACGGTTTCTATCTCGAAAACGCCGGCGGGCGTTTCGAGCGGTTCGACGACAACCCCGTGATGCTCGACAATCACGACATGAGCAAACTCGTCGGCCGCTGGGAGGGGCTCGCCATGGAGGGCGACCTGCTGACTGCTACGCCCGTATTCGACGAGGGTACGGAGTTGGGACGCGAGCGCAAAGGGCAGGTAGAACGGGGATTCCTGAAAGGAGCCTCGATAGGTCTGTACGTCTACGCCGCTGAGTACCGGCAGAACCCCGTGACGGGGGATACGGAACTTTACGTCACGGATTGGGAAATGGTCGAGAGCTCGGTAACGCCCTTGCCGAGCAATGCGGGGGCACTCTCACTGTGCGTCTACAATTCGGAGCGGCAGCCGGTGGAGGGCGAGCAGCTGGCCTCCTACCTGGACAACATCGTCAAACTCACATTAAATCAAACAAATATGCCTAACATCGAAACCAAAGGCGGGGCATCTGCACCCGCCGCAGTAACCCTTTCGGCCGCCGCACAGGTGGTGCTGGGGATATCGGAAGGAGCGGACGCCGCGGCCGTATCAGCGGCCATCGTGCAGCTCTCGGCCAATTACGAGCGGGAAAAAGCGGCCCGCGAAAAGCTGGAGGCCGAAGCGCGAACGGCCCGCGAAAAAGCGTGCGCCGACATGATAGCGCTTGCCGTCAGAGAGGGCCGTATCACGGCCGACCAGAAGGCGACATACGAGAAGTTGGCCGCGGCGGACTTCGAGGCCACGAAAGCCGCTCTGGAAGCTATCCCGGCCAAAGCGTCGCTCGCCGCTCAGGTGCGAGGGACGGCCGGAACTTCCGCTATCCCTGCCGAGCGTAAGACGTGGAATTTGCACGCATGGATGCAGAACGACATGACCGGTCTGCGCAAGCTCCAGGCCGAAGACCCCGAGGTCTACGCCGAAATTCTCAAACGTGTCTAATCATCAAACAATTACACTGTATGCCTATTGAAAAACAGTATTGGATAGCGATGTTGAAGGAGGGCTTCATCCCCTCCACATCCTTCCTCTCGCGCTCGGTCGATATGTCCGAGTTTGTGGATTACAACAAAATCAATCTGGCCGAGGCGGGGGTGGACCCGAAGGTTCTCGTTGATAACACAAATTTCCCTATTGCCTCCGCACAGCGGACGGATACCCCGCTCGAACTTCCTCTGCACACGTTCGATACGGAAAACACTATTGTGCGCAACATCGAGGAGAAGGAGAGCGCGTACAAGAAGATGGAAAGCGTCGTCCGTGCTCACAAGAATGCGCTGCTTCGGCAAACCTCCTCGTTCGCGGCAAATAGCTGGGCACCCTCGAAAAACGCGGACCTTACCCCGGTTCGAGCTACCACCGGCGCCCCGAACGCCTCCGGCCAGAAAGCCCTCTCCTTCGAGGATATCCTCCAGCTGCGCAGCTGGTTCACGGGCCGCGAAGTGCCGGTGGATTCGCTCGTGCTCGTTCTCAACAGTATACACGAGGCCGACCTGTTGGCCGAGGACGCCAAACGCTATAAGGAGATGATAGTCAACGGGCAAATCTGGGGTATCAAATACTTCACATCCTCCGTTCTGCCTTACTACACGGCCGCTACGGGCGTGAAAAAAGCATACGGCGCGGCCGTTGCAGAGGCTACCGACACACAGGCATCGCTCATGTACTGCGACACGGAGGTTATGCGCGCCATGGGCACGACCGAGGTTTTTGCCAAGTATAAAGACCCCGAGCAGCGCGGCGACATCCTCGGTTATCAGCAGCGTTTTACGGCTCTGCCTATCCGTGGCAAGTATATAGCCACCCTTTACTCTGAGAAGGCCGCGGCATCCGGCGGCACGGATTCCGGCAGCGAGGAGGAAACCGGTAAATAACAGACGATGAAAAGCATGCGAGAATTTTTCCTAAGCCTGGGGCTGGCCGCGCTGGCCTACTTTTCCCCGCTGTACGAAATGTTCGTCGTATTGATGCTTTTCGTCGCGGCCGATTTGGTAACGGGGATTCTTGCGTCTAAAAGGCGCAACATCCCCCGCACCTCGCGGCGGCTGCGCAAGAGTGCCGCCAAACTTGTGAATTACATCCTCGCGCTGGTGCTGGCATACGCTGCCGAACGGGCTTTCGACGTGGAATGGTTCGTGGCTCATCGCGCTATTGGGGCGTTCATATGCGCGGTCGAAATGCTCTCCATACTCGAAAACATGGCCGTCATCACGGCTCACCCCGTGTTTCTGGCCATTGTGAAATGGTTCCGCGGAAAAGCCGCGGCGAAAGACGATTTAGTAAGGGAAATTATCAATGAGAAAAATGATTTGCCGGACGGCAGCGCTCCTGGTGCTGCTCGTGACGCTGGCCGGATGCGCGGCGAGGCCGCGGATGACGGTGTCGAACGAAAAACAGACAACCGACAGCGTAGTCATTCGTGAGATACTTCGGGACACGGTCGTGACCGTCGAGGCGGACAGTTCGCTGGTTCGCGCACTGGTCGAATGTGACAGTCTGGGGCGGGCGCGGCTGCGGGAATTGAGGGAGTACCGGGCGGGCACTCGTCTCCCGCCCCCCAAAGTAAGCATCGAGGATAACGTATTGACTGCGACAGCATCCATCGACAGCATGGAAATATATCTGACCCTGAAAGAACGTTACCGTCAGGATTTGAAAGCCGAAAAAGAAGTGATTATCAAGACCGTAGAGGTGAATCGCCTGAATTGGTGGCAAACGCTTTGGATGCGTTTGGGGCAGGTTCTGACCGCCGCCGCGGTGGCGGTCGGAGGTTACAAAATTGTCAAACTTGTAAAACGTAAATAGCTATGAAAAAGAACGATACGGAAAAGACCGAGATATCACAGCCGCTGCCGTCCCAGGAAGTTCCGGAAACTCCGGAAGTCCCGCAGGACACGCCGACGTCGGAGCCCCCGGCAGAGGTTCCGGAAGAAGCTTCTGAAGGCGACGTTTCCGACCAGGAGGAAACTCCGGAAGCGCCGGATAACGCGGCCGTGAACGAGACCCCGCGAAAGGCTAAGGCAACCATACCGGACTTCCTCAAAGAGTACGTCGATGCGTATCCGCACAACCGTACTTTTTATGTGACTTCCGACAGAATGGTATTTCTGGAAGGCGACCGCGGTTTGGCAGTCATGCACCAGAGTAGCCTGCCTGGCGGTGAAAATGTAGAAACCTACAAAATCAAATAGTTATGGCAAGACCGAACGTAAATATCACGCTGGGCAACGGCAATTTGGGGCGCAGTGCCGCGACGGACGACGGCGTGGCCGCCCTGCTGCTCACGGGGGCGGCCGTATCCGGGAAACTGGAGCTGAACAAGCACTACCAGCTTTCTGGGATGGCGGACCTGGTAGCGCTCGGCGCAACGGCCGACAATAACTCGCTCGTGTATAAGGAGGTGACCGCCTTTTACGAGCAGACGGGCGACGGTGCGGAGCTGCATTTGCTCGTGGTGGCCGAGGCGACCACCCTCACGCAGATGTGCGACAGTGCGGCGGATTCTCCGCTTCGCAAACTAATCGACGCCTCCGGCGGCCGTGTCCGCCTGGTGGGGGTGAACAAAATTCCGCCCACGGAATATGAAGCGGACACAACGCAGGGCATCGACAAGGACGCCATCACGGCGGCGGAAAAGGCGCAGGCCGTTATCGAAAGCTATGCGGCCGGGAAAGTGAACCCCTTCCGGTTGCTCATGCCGGCCCCGGCTTTCGACGCCGAGGTGGACAGCCTGTTCAAACCGCGTGAATCCTCCACGAACGCAGTATGTTACGTGTTGGCATCGGACGACGCGGTGAAACATACGGCGGCCATCGGCCGCGTGCTCGGCCGGGCGGCCTCGCTTTCGGTGCATCAGTCCATCGGCCGTGTTCGCTCCGGTTCCATCGGCACAGACATGTATCTGACCGACGGGCAGAGCTACATCGACGCAGACGGGCTGGCCGACAGCCTGCACGATGCCGGATATATTATCCCCGTCGCGTATCCGCGCAAGAACGGGGCTTATCTGAACGGCGACCCGGCGGCCGCGCCCGTGACGGACGACTATGCGCAGCTGCGCTACGGCCGCACGGTTGACAAAGCGCGGATAATCGTGTACGACACGCTCATCGACGAGATACTCGACGACGTGGACACGGACAGCGACGGCGACTTGTCGGCCGGCCAGCGGACGAGCTACGAAGGGATGATAGAAAATGCCGTACTTACTCAGATGAACGGCGAAATCACCTCCTTCGCCGTGTCTATCCCCGAAGGCCAGAATATTCTGACGTCCGAGACTATCCGCGTCGTGTGCCGCATTCAGCCGAAAGGCGTCGTAGAAACTTTTGAGGTAACGCTGGAGTTTACCAATCCGGCAATCAAATCGGAATAGCCATGAGAACGGTTATCAATCAGAAAGAGTATGCTTACGGCGACATCAGAGTGTACGTTTTCGGCCAGTTCGTTGCCGGTCTGCGGGGTATCGAGTACAAGCCGACGAAAAACAAGGATTACGTCCGCGGGGCGGGATACAACCCGCGGGGTATCCAGCACGGCGAACGCAGCTACGAAGGGACGCTCACCATTTTGCAGAGCGAGCTCGATGCATTGAACCGCACGGCCCGCCAGCGCGGATACGAGGACATTCTCGACGTGGACTTCGACATCGTAGTCACTTACGGCGAGCAGAACGGCGTGGTAGTGACGGACAAGATTCATAACGCCTCGATAAAAGAGCTGCCGAAAGGCATGAAAGCGGGCGACCTGTACAGCGAGCACGCCCTGCCGTTCATCGCCCTGGGCGTCGACTTTGACGTATAACCGGCGGGGTCTTTCGACCCCGCTCTTTAAACGTCCTTTCAAAGTTTCCAAAACCCTGTTTTTAGGCAACAAATACAAGGAAAATATTCCCAAAAAACGGCAACATACACATAAACAATATTCTACATCAATGGCAGAGAAAAAGACAGCCGCCCCCGCGGCGGCAGAAATCACCCCCAAAATCATCGAGGACTGGAAAAAGCAGTACGGCGACGTGTTCTGTGTAGAGGCCGAAGGCCGGAAAGGTTATTTGCGCCGCCCCGACCGCCGAATTATCGCCTCGGCAAACGTCCTCGGCGGTGTGGACGGGCTGAAAATCAAAGAAATACTTCTCCGAAACTGCTGGCTCGGCGGCGACAGTGCGCTTCTTGACGAGGACCGCTATTTCTTGGGCATACTCCCCCACGCTGACGCAATCATCGAAATCGTCGAGAGCGACTTAAAAAAGGTATAGAGGGGTCGGGCCTGGAGAACCGTCCCGGCTGGCTGCACGCGGGAAGCGCGCTCATCCGCTCGGTTCTCCATCTCGACCCCGATACGCTCTGCGATGCGGAGTGGTGCTTTCAGGTAAAAATGGCCGTGTGGGCGGAGGGCCGCATAGCTGAAAGGATAGGTAAAATGTTGGCTGGCTAAACGATGGCAAACAACGTCGAGTACATATTGAGCGTCACCGACCGGGCAAGTTCTGCGCTTACGAGGATTAGCGGAACGTCGGACCGGACGGTCGCCACGCTCTCGCGGCTGACGGCGCAGAACAGGGCGCTGCAGGGCTCTGCGCGAGACCTCGGGGGCTCCCTGTCCGTGCTGCGTCAGCGGCTCGACCTGCTGCGGGCCGAGAAAGAAATCATCGACCCGCGCAATATCAGTCAGATTCGCCAGTACAACAAGGAGATAGACAGTCTGACGCGGCAAATCGACCGGCTCGACAATGCTGGCCGCGGCGGGAAAATGAAACGTTTTTTCGCCGACCTTACCGGCGGTTTCGGCAGTTTCGTCAATCCGGCTACGGTTGCGGCGGCGGGTCTCGGCCTCGGCGTAAAAAACGCCATGAGCATAGACGAGGGGATGGCGAAGGTAAACATCACCGCCCAGCTGGACGAGGAGAGCCTGAAGAAAGCGACCGAGCGGGTAAAGGAGATTACGGCACGCAACAAGGCCGACCTTGCCGCCGCGCCGGCCGCCCTGGAACGGATAATCTCCCAGACGGGCGACCTCGACCTGTCTCTGTCTATTCTCGACGCCACGCAGCGGGGCGCGAAATCGCAATTTGCCGACATGGACGTCGTGTCGGCCGCTCTCGCCCAGACGCTCTCCATTGTCGGCAAGGAAAAGACGACCGCCCAGGAGGTGCTCGACGTATTCGTCGAAGCAAAGCGCGTCGGGGCGGGCGAGTTCGAGGATTTTGCGCGATACATGCCGAACCTTATCGCGGGGGCCGATGCTCTCGGATACAGCTACAAGGAGGTTGCGGGCGTATTCGCCTACATGACCGGAAAGGGGCAGAGTGCGGAGCGGGCGGCCACGCTCATGTCCAATATGTATTCGATTTTCGGCCGCGGCGAAGTGGTCGAAAAGATGGCTAAGGCGGGCATCGACGTTTACGACAAGAACGGCAGCATCCGCTCTTCGCTCGATATCTTCAAGCAGATACAGGCTGTTACCGGGTCGATGACCGACCAGCAGAAGAGCAATTTTATAGAATCGCTCGGCATCGTCGATAAGGAGGCGAAAAGCGCCTTTATGGTGATGGCCTCGGATATCGACAAATTGGGTATGTCGCTTCGCGAAGTGGCCGATTCGGCCGGGGCGACCGACCGGGCGCTGGAACTCTCGGCAAATTCCGTACAGCGTGCGCAAGAGTTATGGAACTCGCTGAAAACACAGCTTGCGGAGGTAGGACAGGCAGCCCTGCCTATTGTAGAGGCCGGGATAACCGTTCTGGGGAAAGCGCTCGTCGTCGCGGGCGGCATCATTTCCGCCGTAGGCGGTATGTTCGGCTGGTTCATCGACGGCATCCGGGAGGGCGACCCCGTCGTCATCGGGCTGACGACCTCCCTCGGCGCTCTCGGCCTCGCCCTCTCGGCTCACAAAATAAAAGTGCTCGCCGTAACGGTCGTTCACAACATCGCGGCCGCCGGTACGCGAGTTTTGGCCGGGGCCGTCCGGCTGCTTAACGCGGCTTTCGTCACCTCGCCCGTCGGCTGGCTGATTCTCGGCATCGGCACGCTGGCCGGCGTCATTTACGGTTTGACGGGAAAAACGGACAAGGCCACCGCCTCCTTCGCCGCCTTCAACACGGAACTCGCCAAATCGAAAGACGCTGCGCAGGCAGACTTCGACGCGGCGATGAAGGCGGCAGAGGGAAGCGATGAACGGGCCGCAGCCATTGCCCGTATCAATACGCAGTACGGTACTTATCTTCCGTCCCTGCTTACCGAAACGGCCACAAATGACGACCTGCGCGACGCGCTCGACCGCGTAAACAACGAACTCGAACGGAAGCTGCTCAACAAGTTCCGTGACCAGGCCATGACCGACGTCGTGGCCGACCTGGAAAAGACGCGCACGAAAGTTCTCGAAAGACTGCTGAAGCGGGTGGACGACGGCCAGAAGCAGCAGTTCGCCGGCGACTTCAACCGGATGTTCGACAAGATGAAGGCTGGCGAGGATTGGCAAGCGGACGAAGAGGCAATACGCGACAAATACGGCATAGGCGGTTTTTGGGACGAAGTTTTCAGCATGCTGACGCTGACTATTCGCCGCGGCGTGACAGGAAATTTGAACAAACTCTCCCGTGCGGTCGGCGATTACAACGAGGGCCTCGGCCGTATCGACTTGCTTTACGGGGCACCGGTTCCGGCCCCGACGACCACGCCCGCCCCCGACGGAAACCCCGTCTCCGACGGCAGCGGCGGCCGGCCCTTGCAGCAATTATCGGCCGCGCTCGGAGGCGG
>ERZ1026998.202-NODE-202-length-23536-cov-4.871683_pt1 | contig 23536 bp, 19 predicted proteins | sample MGYA00519288_ERZ1026998 | MGnify/ENA primary metagenome ERZ1026998 (study PRJEB26926, sample SAMN06164454) | human gut metagenome | biome: ENVO:00009003; feature: ENVO:2100002; material: ENVO:00002003 | host: Homo sapiens | place: USA | collected 2012 ...
GTCAGCAGCTCCGTATCAATCGTTCCAAGATCAAAGAAGCCAGTGATACCAACAGCGACTTTGACGATCTGGACGGTGCAATCCGAAGCGGTTATCTTTTGAAGGACGGGCTTTCCAACAACGAGGACTTCTACTACATGAATATCCTCATTACCATTACTGCTGACACCCCAGAAGATTTGGAATGGCGTGAGCGTGAAATGCGAAAGCTGCTTGTTTCTCAGGACCTCAATATCGTTTCCTGCTCCTTCCGTGAAGAACAAGGCTTCCTGTCGGCGCTTCCGCTGACAAACCTTGAAAAGCGTCTATATGAGCGTTCCAAACGAAATGTCCTGACAAGCGGCGCCGCAAGCTGCTACCCATTTACCGCTTATGAACTCAGCGATGACAACGGCATACTGCTTGGAGTAAATAAGTACAACAACTCTCTTGTTATCGTAGATATTTTCAACTCGGCGGTGTATAAAAACGCTAATATCTCCATTATGGGAACCAGCGGAGCCGGAAAGACTTTCACGCTGCAGTTGATGGCGCTTCGTATGAGGCGAAAAGGAACGCAGGTATTTATCATCGCCCCGCTCAAAGGGCACGAATTTTTACGGGCCTGCAGAAATACAGGCGGTGAGTTTATTCAAATTTCGCCTGCATCCAAGAACTGTATCAATGTTATGGAGATACGGCGCACAGACAAGTCTGTGGATGAACTGCTTGACGGCGCACCGATTGAGAAATCGGAGCTTGCCGCCAAAATTCAGCAGCTGCACATCTTCTTCAGTTTGTTGATACCAGACATGAGCCACGAGGAACGCCAGCTTTTGGATGAGGCCCTGATAAAGACCTATAACAACAAAGGGATCACCCACGACAACGAATCGTTGGAAGATCCGTATCGCCCCGGTCATTACAGAGATATGCCGATACTTGGAGACCTTTATGACATTCTCGTTCAAACGACCGAGACCAAGCGAATGGCGAATATCCTTAACCGCTTGGTACACGGCTCGGCAAGTACCTTTAACCAACGCACCAATGTCAATCTGAATAACAAATACACGGTGCTGGATATTTCGGAACTGTCGGGCGATCTGCTGACTGCCGGAATGTTTGTGGCTCTCGACTATGTATGGGATAAAGCCAAACAAAACAGAACGGTTGAGAAAACTATTTTTATTGACGAGTGCTGGGCGCTGATCGGCGGTTCCGCCAACAGGCTTGCAGCCAATTTCGTTCTGGAGATAGCCAAAATCATTCGTGGCTATGGCGGAAGCGCTGTATTTGCCACTCAGGACTTAAACGACTTCTTCGCTCTGGACGATGGCAAGTATGGTAAAGGTATTATCAACAACTGTAAGACCAAGATCGTCCTCAACCTCGAAGATGAAGAAGCCCAGCGTGTGCAGAGCATTCTGCATTTGTCCGAAGCCGAGGTAATGGAAATCACCCATTTTGAACGAGGCAACGGACTTATCAGTACCAACAATAACAATATCACGGTGGAATTTCGATGCAGTGATTTGGAAAAAAGCCTTATCACCACAGACCGCCGTGAGCTTCAGGAACTGGTTGAACAGAAAAAAGCGGTAATACCTACTTAATACGGTATTTATGCGTATTACGGCTGCTATTACGAATTTAATACGCATTGATTGCGTGTAGAAAGGAGGCAAAATGAAAACCAGAGAACAGATTTACGGCAAAGAAGCTGCCGACCTGCTTCGGAATATCACTACCTATCACTATATACGGCACGATCAGTTTTTACGGTTGTATCCCGGCAAAGAGGATAAGATAGCGAACCTCCTTTCCTTCTTTGTAAAACAAGGGCGGCTGCAGCTTGACAAGAAACTCAATATGTATCACGATGGCGCCGAAGCCCCGCCGGATTATGAAATGTTGGCGGCAATCTGGGTGCTTGCGGATTTCATTGACCGGGCAGACTACCACTCTTCCGCCGACTTCCCGACAAAACTGATTTTTATAGCGGACGGTGAGCTCTATGAGGTTATCTATGTGGCGACGGGCAATGAAGCTTTGATTGAACACGCTCTTGCCCGGCAGCCGAATGATGCGGAAAAGCGTCTCGTAATTGTAGAAGGCAGTGAGCAGATTGCACAGCGCACGATTCCCGATGTAACCGCTTACTGCACCGTTGATATGGATTCCGGTACGATTCAATACTATAAACAGGAATAGGAGGACTGTATTGGACAGAACAAGCATTTCAAGACGAATTGACAGCATCAAGGGCGATATTACGAAACTGTCAAATACCCTTTGTGCTATCGAAAACACGGACATAGAAAACTATCCGGACAACTACGCTATGCTGACTACCGACGCCGCATTGCGCAGCGAGCTGATCGCCTGCAGGATGCGGCATTTACTATACGGCTCTACTGCTGCACGAAAAGAAACCTATCTTGCTTCTGCCGGCGTGGTACAGGGTATCCGAATAAAAGAATATGACGGAGTCTTGGAAATTACGATCCCTTGTCTGCTTCCCAAAAGAAAGCAAAGGCAAAGTACGGAGTTTCTGATCGACCCGCTGTATTTCACTCTGAGCCAATATTCAGACAGCAATCAGTTACCAAAATTTCAGCAATGCGTAGTCTGCTTTTCTCACATATACAGTGAGAAGTTCCATAACCGCAGAGTACGGGACTATGACAATCTGGAACTCAAACAGCTTTTGGATGTGCTATCCACTTTCATTATGGAGGACGATACAGGGCTTCTTGTGGACGCGTACAACACAACCGAAATCGGGGAAACAGACTGTACCCGCATTTCTGTAATGGGAAAAGACCGCTTTGCAAAGTGGCTTGCGGAGCGTGAAAACAACCTAAAAACCATATCGGATTTTTAGCGTTTTTGAGGTCAAAATTTCACGATACGGAAAAAGGCAGTAAAAACGCCTGTAGAGTAAGGCTTTTTGGACTTTGCCAACATCAAAAAACTACCCAGGTTATCTGCAACCTCGGTAGTTTTTCCCGCTAAAGGAGGTGGTGTGCTATGCGCTGTAAAGACAGCCTGCCGGATAAGCAGACGGTGGGCTATATGCTGCTTGAACTTGTTGCTATATCCGGTGAACTGCCTGCCGATCAGCTTCGGCGGCTGTCCGGCGGCGACAGTTACAAGCTCAGTGTGGTGCGTGTTCTCAAATCACAAAAACTGCTGCGTACCTATTACCGCGACAGCCTACGCGGATACAGGCTGACGGCTTCTGCAAAGAACGCCCTTTGCCTTGATAACCCTGACCGTTTTTCTTTCGCTCTGACCGGCTCTGCCGAAACCAATCTGGTTAAGAGTGAGGTCACACGCCGCCTTCGCCTCCACCGCGTTGCGGAAGCAACCGTAACCATGATGAATGGCGGCGTTCTTTTCTTCCGTGATGAAAAGCCGGACATCTTTTCTCCCAAATGGGAGCAGGCGGCTCACATCAGTATAAAGGCTCCTGCCTTTTACAACTCACGGGAGATAAAAGAAATGGGAACGGTCTTTACCAAAATCCGCGGCGCCCGTTCGGTGGGCGTACTGCTTGCCCCTGCCGACATCTTTGTGGTGTATAACCTCGGCAGCTCTCTTATGCGATGGGAATACAAATCCGAGATGCGTACAAAAGCATTGATGAAGACAGTATTGTGCCGGGAACGAATGCCGCACCAATATCCGCCTGATGCTATCCAAGGTCTTATCCTTGCAAATGAGATGGATTTAGCCTTTGACATTCTGAAAGGCGAAGGCGGCAAGCAGTATTTCATTCTGGATGGAAATTACGAGCATTTTTATTACCTCACCAACGATCATAAGGGCGAACGGCTGTTAAGCCTTCTTTGCAGCAGGAAGCTGACCGAACGACTGCTGGACATTCTGTATGATGACCTGTATGAGAGTGAAACGGCTTCTACCTTAGAAAGCGACGCTGAAGACAAAGACGGCAATCCCGTGCTTATTTCCGTATTCTGTGACCTGCCGAGAATCAAGCGATTTGATACCGCCCTGCAGCTGCAAAAGAAAAACGGAACGCTGATCTGCTTTGATTTTCAAAAGGAAGTTCTGGAACGGTACTGCAGTAACCGTGTCAAATTCCAGACGATTGACTTTCAAAAATGGGAAAGGAGTTTTTTTGAGTAAACGAAAACGCTTATTCAGCATACTGTTCGCGCTTCCGCCGCTGCTCTTCGGTTTACTTTACGGCGGCGGATATATCGCACAGTTCATGCGAAATTACAACGAATGGCAGGCTTCGGGTGGAACGCCCGGAGGCGGGACGTCCCCCACAATGCCATCCTTTGATATTGGTTCCTGTTTCAGCGCCATATTTACAATGCCTTATGGCATTTTCGGTATTCTCATTTGTCTGGGTGTACTCACCCTGCTTATCGTAATGGTAATGCGGATGGGCTACAGTGAAACCGGTGAATACGACAAAGACCGTAATTTTATGTATTCCAAGAAAGGAACTTACGGTACTTCCGGTTTTATGAGTGAAAAAGAAGCGGAAGAAATCTTCGATATCACCTCAAGCATTAAGCATCATAACGGCACCATCTTCGGTATGCTGGAGGGCAAATTTGTCTGTATGCCTAACGACAGCATGCTCAACAAGAACGTTGCCGTTTACGGCGCCAGTGGCAGTATGAAGACAAGAGCCTATTGCCTGAACCGCATTCTGCAGGCAACCGTTCCCGGACCGGATGGACAGCGTGAATCGCTGATTATCTGTGATCCCAAGAGTGAACTCTATGAAAAAACGAGCGAATTACTTCGGCAGACGCACACCGTCAAGGTGTTCAATCTTGTCTGCCCGGAAAACTCTGATTCGTGGAACTGCCTTGCAGAGATTGAGGGTGATGAACTGATGGCGCAGCGGTTTTGTGACGTCATCATCAAAAACACCGGCTCGGAACGGGGCGATCACTTCTGGGACAGTGCGGAAATGAATCTGCTCAAAGCATTGGTTCTTTACGTAGAACAAGGGTATCCTCCCGAACGGAAAAATATCGGGCAGGTTTACAGACTGCTGACCCATTGTGATGAAAAGGAACTGAACAGCCTGTTCAATATGCTGCCGTCTTCTCACCCCGCCAAAGCACCCTACGCTATTTTCCAACAGGCGTCCGATACGGTGCGAAGCGGCGTTATCATCGGGCTTGGATCCAGACTGCAGGTGTTTCAAAACAAATCCATCTGCGATATGACCGCCTATGATGAAATTGATATGGAACTGCCGGGGCAAAAGCCCTGCGCTTATTTCTGTATCACAAGCGATCAGGACAGTACCTTCGACTTTCTTTCGTCGTTGTTTCTGTCCTTTGTTTTTATCAAGCTGGTGCGGTACGCAGATAAGAACTGCGAGGGTGGAAAGCTCCCTGTGCCCGTTCATGTGCTCGGTGAAGAACTTACCGCCTGCGGCGTTATTCCGGACTTGAGCCGAAAGATCAGCGTTATCCGTTCCCGCAACATCAGTATGAGTTGTGTATTCCAGAATCTCGCGGGACTTCAGAACCGCTACCCGTTAAACCAATGGCAAGAGATTCTTGGTAACAGTGACGTGCAGCTTTTCCTCGGATGTGTTGACGAGCTGACAGCAAAATACATCAGTGAACGCTCCGGCGAGGTATCCGTTCATGTGCAAAGCAAAGCGAAGCAGCTCGGCACTTGGCGTATTTCCAATTATACGCCGGAATACAGAGAGACCAGCGGCGTCGGAAAACGAAAACTGCTGACAATGGATGAAGTGCTGAGACTGCCGATCAACAAGGCGCTGATTATTATTCGCGGCCGTAAGCTTCTGCAGGCAGATAAATGCGACTATACCAAGCACCCGCAAAGTAAGAAGTTATCGTCCTGCAAGGCTTCTGCACATATACCTGAATGGCAAAAACAAAAATCGAAGGAGGTGGAAGAAGTGCCGCCCGTTCCTGTAAAGAAACCGGGCAGAAAGAAAAAAACTGCGGCATCCTCTGTGGTGCCGACAGACAAAGATTCCATTATGTCTAAAAATTAAAGGAGGAACTTTTTATGCCTAAGAAAAAAGAAGAACTGGAAGTGACCGCAGCAGCGGAAACGACCGAAACCGGTACGGAGGTGGCTGATGTTGAAAACACTACTGCCCAGCCGCCTGCCGAAGCACCTGAACCTGCAGCCGCAACTCCCCCTAAAAGGACACGCAAAAAGAAAGCGGACGCCGTGGATGGTGAAAGCGTACCCAAGTCTCAAAAGACAGCCGCCAAGAGTGCGGGCGCAAAGAAAGAAGAAACCAAAGACGCGGTACGGCAGAATAAACCAAAGGCGGATCCTATTCTGACCCTTGAGGTGGATGGCGAAGTCACCACCGAAACACATGAAATGGATGCCGCATGGCACGAAATCCAGACGTCTCACAGGACACGCCGTATTCTCACCGGAATGCTTGGCGGCGTCGAAGAAACGGAGACCGGCAAAACCCTTGCTATTGTTGACTATAAGGGCTTCCGTGTAGTCATCCCTCTTAAAGAGATGCTTGTGAAGCTGGAAAAGAATCTCCACGGTGCTGAATACACGGATATGATCCGCCGCCAGAACAAGCTGCTCAGCAATATGCTGGGCTGTGAAATTGACTTTATTGTTAAGGGGCTGGACGCCAAGACACGCACCATTGTGGCAAGCCGTAAGGAGGCGATGCTTAAAAAACGCCAAATCTTCTATATGAATAAAGACGCTTCCGGACAGCACCGCATTTACGAGGGCCGTACCGTACAGGCACGTGTTATTGCAGTAGCAGAAAAGGCTGTCCGTGTTGAAGTTTTTGGGGTTGAGTGTTCCATTATGGCAAGAGATCTAAGTTGGGACTGGATTGGAGACGCCAACGAACGCTTTTCTGTCGGTGATGAAGTGCTTGTCCGTGTTTTGGAGGTCAGCCGTGACAATATCGAAGACCTTTCCATCCGTGCAGACATTAAGAGCGTATCTGAGAATACCAACCGCACCTATCTGAAGCAATGCCGCATACAGAGCAAGTACGCAGGCAAGGTTACGGATGTACATAAGGGAGTGGTATATGTCCGTCTTAATAACGGAGCCAACGCCATTGCACACACCTGCCTGGACAGACGCACTCCGGGCAAGAAAGATGATGTATCCTTTGCCGTTACTCACATTGACGAAGAACGCGGCGTAGCAGGCGGCATCATCACCCGCATCATCAAGCAGCATTTGTAGGCTGTTGAAAATCGGTCGGTGTAAGTCGTAATAATTAGACAGGACGGAAATTTCCAAACAAAGGAGGATGTTTATGCGTAAAACATTATTCGTCTTATCTATATTGCTGCTGTTTGTGCTTGCAGGCTGCGGCGGTAAAGAACCGCTTTCTGATGACAGCAATTCTGCAAAGTCCATTTTCACTGCGAGTCCCGCAGAGAACGAAACGGTATCTGATCCTACAGAGTCAACTATGGGAACCAAGGAGAATCATGATACGCAGCCGTCGCTCCCACAGACAAACGATGCAACAGAAAGCCGGGACATCCAAACACCGACGGCTAAAGAGAATACGGTACAACCGCCCGCTGTATCTGAAAAGCAGAAGGATACATCAAGAACGGATGTTTCCGCTGAGCCAAAGCCAGACGCAACGCCGACCGAACCGATACCCCCGCCCGCTGCAGAAAGTTCAGTACCGGAAACCGAGCCAGTGGAAACAGAAACCGTCCCTCCGTCTGTGAAAAGACCGGGCGGAAATGAAGTTGCCTCTCTGATCGCGATGTATGTTAATCAGTATCGAGGCGCCCCGGCAATACTTCTTCCGGGGCTTGGCGGCGTGGCAAACTACCGGGCACAGGAGCTTGTTACGAACTTCGCTCATACAGACGGCATTGACGCCTGCAACGCTCTGCAATACGGTGAATTTGTGGATATGACCTTGTACGGTATGTCCGAAAGCGACAGCTACTATCAAGGATACAACCGCGAAGCCATCGCCAGAGGTAACTGGGGCGGAACGGCTGATGAAATTGCTCGGCAAATCGCAACAGGCTTTAAGAATAGTACAAGCCATTGGAACTATCTCGGCGCAAGCGAGTATTCCTATATGGCGGTTGGCTGTGTTTATGATGAAGCAACTTCTATGTGGTACTGCTGTATCTGTGTAAGCAGTAAGAATTACGGCGGTTAACAACTGAATAACGAAACACTTAACGCTTGATCACGGTCAAGCGTTATTTTTATCCAAAAATCAGAAAGCAATTTGGTAAATAGTCAAGAGTTATTTTGAAAAGATTTTCGGACAAAAGGGTAACTTTAATAAACCTGTGACCTACAACGGGTTTCACAAGCAGAAAATGCGATATGGATTACCTACTCTTTTCCGGAGAGTAGAGTTGGCTCTTGTCCAGCAGACCATAGAGCAGACGTATAAATTTACGGGAAGTCAACGCGAGTGCTCGTTTATGCTGATGGTTTCTTGTTTCAGCATATTTCTTATGATAGAAGCGTTCATACTCAGGACAGTGTTTTATGACACTTCCGGTTGCTTCTATGATGTAATAACGCAGGTAACTGTTACCAGCCTTGCTCATACGTTTATCTTCGGCTTCAAAATCGCCGGAATCATTATCATTCCAGATGATACCGCAGTATTTTGCGAGTGAGTTGGCACTTTGAAAAGCCTTGACAGAACCCATTTCAGCAAGAATTCCGGCAGAGTATACCTTTCCAATCCCAGGGATGGAGTTAAGCACAGTATATTCTTCAGGATTTAACCCTTGCACTGTTTGGAGGATTGCTTTGTCGATTGCCTTTAATTCTTTTTCAAAAGAACTGATACAGTTAAAGGAAGATGCAATCGATATCGTAAGTGGTTCATAGAGACACTTATCCAATCTGTATGAATTACGGGCTGCAGCCTGTACTATTTTAGCAGTTTCTTCCGGATCAGCAATACGACCTCTGCTTTTCGTATTAATGAAAGCAACGAGATCTTCGACAGAGGAATTAACAATGTCTTCATTTGTCGTAAATTCGGTGAGGATTGCCTCGGCTGTAGCACTGTATTTATTTGAAAAAGGATGTTCTCCATCACGTAATAAAGCATACTCGCTGAATTTGAGAAAGATGTTATTCAGCATATATGTCTTCTCTCTGGCGATGCATTCAGTGATATGCATACGATGCCTTGTAAGGCGCTGTAAAGCGAGATACTGGGAACCGCGCCATGGTTTGATGCTGATACGTCCAACACGGGCAAAGTCGGCGATAACAAAGGAATCAATGCCATCATTCTTTCCAATATCGTTGAAGGATTTTTTATAATTCTTCACTTCCTTTGGATTGAGGCAATAAACACGAACAGAGAAAGGTGCCAATAAATCACTGGAAGAAAGATAATTAGCCAGGTGAACACCATAGAATCCTGTTGATTCCATTGCAATGATAACGTATTTAAACTGATGGTTTTCTTTCAGAACATCAACAATCATACTTTCAAGAAGAACTGCACCTTCCTGAGAGTTTTGTACAGATTTCATTTTTATGAAAAAATCCTGATTAAAATCAAGTGCAGAAATCACATGAATACGGGATGCAATGTCAATCCCAACAAAAAGCGTTGAGAGGTAATCGATTTTTTCTTTCACAGATAGTCACCACCTTTCATCGTAGAATAAAAAGAATGTAATCATGGCTTATCCCAGATCACTACGCCGCCCTAAACCTCGCGTTATGAGCATTCACCGGTAAGAAATACCCTGCTGGTGGCTAGATACCGGGATGCAGCATTTGTGTAATAAGTCTTAGCGTAGCATTAGGGCTGCAGGCTTTCTTGGCAATAACGAGATGTTTTGCAGGAGACGAAAAGCAGTAACCACAGCTACAGTTCTTATGAACCTAAGTATAGCATCTGGGGCCATGACTATAAAGTAACTTATTAATCAATAGACAGAGACGGGATGAACCAGCATTGTGAAGAGAATCTTCGGAAAAGATGTTTAGAAGTATCCTTCTGTCTAACAAAAAAAGAATAAGTCTGTAAGCTGTTTTTCTTGCTTACAAACTTATTATACGAGGACACGATAAAATGAAAAACAGAAAGAATTTTTCAAAAGTGATGTCGGCACTGCTTGCGGCGGTAATGCTGCTTTGTGCAATGCCTATGTCTGCATTCGCTGCCCCTGCCTCTGACCTTCCTGCCAACATGGCGGATCATTCCATCCTCCGTGCATTGGAATACACAGGCTATGATGTACAGGCGCAAAAGAATGACGGAACCCTATATCAATCCGGCAGCTACGGTTCGAGAACTCCTTCGAGTATTTTGTCGGATATTCATTACGGCACAAGCACTTCCGGCCGTGAAACAGTAGCGGACAGCTCCACCCCAACCGGAAAAGCACCTGATATCGCAACCTTTGAAAACAAAGGTTTGTGCTGTGCAGCCTTTGTTTCCTACTATGTGCTGAACTATCTGCCTAACATTGAGGGCTCGGACACACAGTTTATCGCTGACGCCATCAATGCAACCGGTATGAACTCCCAGGCGGTTATTACCTGGCAGACGGCTCTCAACAAACTTGCTGACGATGGAAAGGTTGAAAAAATCGGTACCAGTGCGTCCAATGTAGACAGGAGCAAACTAACGCCGGGCGACCTTATTATCTTCGGGGACTCCTCAAATTCACACAAGCATATCGCTGTGTACTCCGGTACTTACAACGGTATTGATTTCATCATCCATGTGGGGAACGACCGAGGGCCGGAGATCTCCCGTGTGGACTGGATGGGACAGGCCGGTGATAAATCCTCTTACCCGAACGCATACTTCCATCTGCCTGCAGAAGTATTTGAGTCTGACGGTGATATTGAAGTCTACAAAAAGGACACCGACGGAAAGAACCTTGCCGGCGCCGTCTTTGTTGCAACCAACAATGAAACCGGCAAATCCTATAAGATCGGTCCTACCAACAGCAGCGGTTATGCCAAGACGGAGAATCCTGTTCCTTACGGCGCCTATACTGTTAAGGAAACCGTATTCCCGACCAACTACCATGCTTACGGTCAGACTGAATGGACAGTTACCGTAGGCGCCAATAACGACGGTCTTGTTACCATCAACGCTGTCAACGAGGCAGATAACGGCTCAGCCAAGATTGTAAAAACCTCCGAGGACGGCACAGTTGAGGGTGTGACCTTCCGCTTCAAAGGCAATGGCATCGATACTACCGTTACCACAGATGTGAATGGGGTCATTCAGATCGATGATCTGAAACCGGGCACTTACCAAGTGACTGAAACTGTTGAAGATAAATATGAACCGCAGGAGACACGCAGCGTTACGGTTGTCAGCAATCAGGTGGCGACTGTTACTTTTAACAATGTGCTGAAGCGTGGCGATTTGCAGGTAATCAAGACCTCGGAAGATAACCTTGTGGAAGGTGTAAAGTTCCATCTTTACGGCACTTCGCTCAGCGGTCTTGTTGTTGACGAATACGCAATTACCGACAAAAACGGCGTTGCGACCTTTGAAGATGTTCTTATCTCCGGTCATGAATCCTATGTTCTGGAAGAGGTAGATACTGCCGAGCGATATATCGTTCCGGAAAACCAGCGTACCGCAATCGAATGGAATGCAGTTACCGAAAAATCTTTCTACAACGAACTCAAACGCGGCGACCTTACCGTAAAGAAAACGTCGGAAGACGGCTTTGCAGAAGGTATGGTATTCCATCTGTTCGGCGTCTCTTTCAGCGGTATTGAAGTAGATGAATACGCCTATACCGATTCTGACGGTATCGCATATTTTAACGATATCCTTATCGGTACCGGTTACACCATTGAAGAGGTGGATACCCCTATCCGCTATGTAGTACCCGACCGCCAGACAGCAGACATTGCATGGGATGAACTTACCGAAGTGGAGTTTGAAAATATCCTGAAGAAATGGCGTGCGGATGTCTTCAAGCTGGATGCAGAACTTGCAGGCTACGACGGTGACGATGATTGGAGTGGCGGCGGTGTCCCTGAAGAGCTGATGCCGATGGCACTCTCCATTACCTCTGACGAAACCGCAGATGAACTCGGTTATCCCTATGGCTGCTCTCAGGGTGATGCCACTCTTGCCGGTGCAGTTTACGGCGTCTATAAAGGCGAAGTGTTGATCGACACCTACACAACAGACGAAAACGGTTATTTCCTTACCAAATACTATCCTTGTGGCGAAGACTGGACCATCCGTGAAATCTCTCCGTCCGAGGGTTATATGCTGGATCCGACCGTTTATTATATGGGAGCAAGCCCTTGGGACTTTTCCATTGAACTGAACACCTTGTACCCGGATATGTACGAGGAAATCATCAAGGGCGATATTGCAATCATTAAGCACACCGACGATGGTTCAACCCAAATCGAAACGCCGGAAGCCGGCGCTAAATTTGAAATCTTCTTAAAGTCTGCAGGCAGTTACGATGCTGCTGAGGAAACCGAGCGTGACATTATCATCTGCGATGAAAACGGCTTCGGTCAGACAAAGATGCTTCCTTACGGCGTTTATACCGTTCATCAGGTAAGCGGCTGGGAAGGCCGTGAGCTGATGCCGGACTTTGATGTATCGGTATCCGAGCACGAAACTACCTACCGATACCTTATCAATAACCGTAACTTTGAAGCGTTTGTCAGAATCGTTAAGACTGACAGCACCACAGGCAAGGTTATTCCTTACGCCGGCGCTGCTTTCCAGCTCTATGATCCCGACGGCAACCTGATTTCAATGACCTTCACCTATCCGGAGGTAACAACCATTGATACCTTCTATACCACATCCGACGGTACCTTGCTCACTCCTGAGAAACTGCCTTACGGAAAGGGTTATTCCTTGGTAGAGGTATCTGCACCGTATGGATATGTGCTGGATTCGACTCCGATCTACTTTGATATTACAGAGAACGACTCCCATGATGAAGATGGTTTGACGGTAATCAAGGTGGATAAGAAAAACGAACCGCAGATGGGTACTGTTACCATCACCAAAGAGGGCGAAGTATTCTCGACTGTAGCAGAAAAGGATGGTATTTACACTCCTGTTTATGAAGTCAAGGGTCTGAAGGGCGCCGTATTTGGCATCTATGCTGTGGAAGACGCCTACACTCCGGACGGAACGCTGCGTTACTCTGCCGGCGAAAAGGTTGGCGAGATCATCACCTCAGCAGACGGGACGGCTGTCAGCGAGCCGCTGTTCCTCGGCAAATTTGAACTCCGAGAGGAAAAAGCGCCTTACGGCATGGTGCTCCTGGAAGAACCTATCCAAGTGGAACTTGTTTATGCAGGTCAGGATAAAAAAATTACAACTGCCTCTGCGACTGCTCAAAACGAGCGTCAGAAAGTGGTTATCAGCCTGCTCAAGCAGTTAGAAACCGATGAACACTACGGCATTGGTCTTGGTGATGAATATGCCAATATTCAGTTTGGCCTTTATGCTGCTGAAGATATGACTGCCGCAGACGGCGCCCGGATTCCGAAAGATGGCTTACTTGAAATCGTCAGCATTGACAAAACCGGTACGGCAATCTTCTCGGTAGATGTTCCCGTAGGAGCAAAGCTCTATGTAAAAGAGTACGCTACTGACTCTCACTACCAGCTTTCTGATACAGCATATCCCGTAGAATTTGTGTATGCAGATTCCTCCGTTGCAACCGTGCAAATCGTAGTCAATAACGGCGAAGTTATTGATAACGTCATTATCCGCGGCAGCGTCAGGGGCTTAAAAGTAGACGAAGAAAATAACCCTGTGGCAGATGCAGTATTCGGTTTGTTCAAAGCCGATGAAACGGAGTTTACTGCCAAAACAGCACTTACAACTGCGACTTCCGATGAAGCCGGATTGTTTGAGTTTACTTCCATCCCTTACGGAAACTGGGTAATCAAAGAACTGTCCTGCCCTGAGCATCTGGCGCTTTCAGATGAATTGTTTGAGGTAACTATCTCTGAACAGGAGCAGATAATTGAGTTTACTGTGGTAAATGAATTTATCACCGGTGATGTGGAAGGTCTCAAGATTGACGACAAGGAAAATCCTGTATCCGGGGCGGTGTTCGGTCTCTTTGCTCCAGATGCAACAGAGTTTACTGCCGAAACAGCAATCGCACTTTCCGAATCTTCCGCTGATGGTTTGTTCAGTTTTAAGGAACTTCGCTATGGCAAATATCTTATCAGGGAATTGTCCTGCGGTAAGGAATTCGTGATGTGCGAGGATATTTTTGAAGTGACAATTTCCGAAGACGGTCAGGTAATCTCTCTTACTGTTACCAATAAGAGAATTACCGGCAAGGTACAGATTGTCAAAGTAAACAGCAAGGACCATAACGAAAAGCTTTCCGGTGCGGTCTTTGAACTGTATGTGGACGCCAACCGAAACGGCGTCTTTGATGTAGGTGTAGATACTCTGTGCGGAACTCTGGAAGAAACCGATACAGGCGTCTATGAGTTTATCGGACTTGGCTATAACGGGTACTTCATATTTGAGGCCGAGGCTCCGGAAGGCTTTACGAAGGACGACCGCTATTTCTTCTTTGAGATCAAGACAGACGACGAAACCGTTGTTGTAGAGAATGAAATCGGTGTTGGCTTTGTAAATGAGCCAATTCCCACTCCCGAAGTTCCGGATTCTCCTCAGACCGGCGATAACTCTCACCTCTGGCTGTGGATCACACTTGCATCTGCTTCTCTTGCAGCAATCGCTGCTTTGATTGTTGTGGACAGAAAAAAGCGTAAATCTATCTAATTTATTGGCGGCAGACATCCATGAAGCGGTGTCTGCCGCTTTTCCTTTATGAGCCCCAAGGGGGATCTTTTTTGAAAAGTAGTATATTGAAAGTGAGGAAACGAGATGAACAACATCCTTTACCCTTTTCTCAGTCTCACCGGAGGTTCCTGGCGAAATGCCTTTTATATAGGCTGCCCGACCTGCCCCTATGGCGACGGTAACTGCAACGAATGCTTGCTGACTACCGATACCGAAGGTGCTCCGCTTCTTATGCCGGTGTCATATTTTGAAAAAGCAACCGGTGAAAAAGTGGACAAGACCGAATGTGCGGCAATCATTTCAAAGACGGCATTTGAAAGCCTTTTTAACCGATGGTTAGTCTGGAATGTAAACGATGCGAAAGCCTGCAGTATTCTGCAGCTTATCCCGAAAATGGACGAACGCAGCACTTAATGCGTGTAAAGTCCGTAAAAAACAAGTATTGGAGGTGTCCCGAATGAAAAAGAAACAGATCCATTGCCCTTACTGCGGAGCCAAGGCAACGCTTCGCCCCGCTTCCGTTGTTTACGGTGCGGCAACCAAAGAAGCAGACAGTTACCTGTATGTCTGCGACCGTTATCCCAAATGCGATTCCTATGTAGGCGCCCATAAGAAAACTAAGCTGCCTATGGGTACTCTTGCCAACGGCGATTTGCGAAACAAACGTATCCAGGCACATAAAGCCTTTGACTGGATGTGGAAGTCCGGTCTTATGACGAAGCGGCAGGCTTATAAGTGGATGCAGGGCAAGCTCGCCCTCAGCGACGAGCAGGCACATATCGCAAAATTCAGTGAATATATGTGCGACCGCTTGATCGTGGAATGTAACAGAGCCTATGAAAATCAAAAAATGGCAGCTTGAAAATGGGAGGAAATACAAAAGTGAAAAGGAGTGAGAAATGCTATGAAGAATATCTCCCTGACATCAAAGCAACAGGTTATGGTTGAGGAAAACCTTGGCGTTGTAAAATCAGCAATCCATAAGAGTATCATTGTAAATGACAATATTTATGGCTTTGAATATGACGACCTTTATCAGGAAGGCTGTATCTGGCTTTGCAAGGCCGCCGTCAGTTTTGATGAAAAACGTGAAATCAAGTTTGCATCCTATGCCGAGAAAGTCGTAACCAACGGACTTCGTACATACTGCCGGCTGATGTGCGGCAAACAAAAACGTCAGGTGACACTGCCGGTTCACAGTGAGCCGGAGGAAGATGGCTTCTCTCTGGAATTGCTTCCTGCCGGGGATATGCTGGAAGCATTGTTTGAAGAGCAGGACGTCATTACATTACTGCAGCGATGCAAACAGCAATATTCCGGCTCTGCCCGGCTTGGTATCGAGGCGATTGAATGGAAAGTGAAAGGCTTTTCCGGAGCAGAAATCGCAAAGATGTACGGAGTCAAGCCAAATCTTGTAGGTGCGTGGATCTCCCGTGCGTCTAAGCGTCTCAAGCAAAATCAGATGTTTATGCAATATTTCGGCAAAACTGTTGAAATTCACAGTCCCTAAGTCGTAAAAGAATAATAAAAGATAACGAGGTGTTACTATGCAAAAACTTTATACAGCAGTAGGCCGGATGCAATTCAAAGGGCGGAACCAAAACATTCGTTGCCCGATGGTGCTGCTTGGCAAAAAGGAATTCATTCTGAATATACAGGAAATGATGGTATGGTCCATTCTGAACTGGAGAATACTTTCGGATGATGAAATCCGGGGACTATATGATACAAAGGCAAAGGAAACCGGATATATGACCCACAGCTCTGTTGAAGAATGTATAAAAAGACTTGTCCGGCGCGGGCTGGTAGCGGAAGGCAGCGGTGAACTCGGTGCTGATGCACTTTATAACCTGCTCTCCGGGCTTTATGTAGTGCCGATTTCCGAAAGTCCGCTTTTAAGGCTTGTGTCTTTCATCCGTCTAACAGTATTTGAGGGTGTTCCGTACTCAGTTACCAAGCAGATCTTCAGCAAGGACAAACGCAGCAATGATGAAAAAAAGGTGATGCTTCTGGCAAATCAGGCAATGCTGTCTACCGCCGAAATTATCAAATGCGCCGAGTTAAATGCCTATGAGTTCCGCACCGAAGATGACCTTATCGACACCCTGTATCATGATGAATACACGACCAGCGAGAATATTGCTCACAGTGTACGCTATTTCTCCCAGTGCCGTCCGGTCATTACTTCTGTTGCAAATTTGTATCTGCGCAGGCAAATCATTTTTGAAAGGATGTAGGCTATGGTAAATATGAACGGAGCTCCGGCGCCGCTGAAAAGAAAGCTGTTCCTTACCTGTATTATCGGTACGGTATGCCTGCTTGTGGGAATTGGGATGTGCTTATTCCTCAGAGACCGGATGATGCTTTTTCTCAGCCTTGCCGTATTCATTTTAAGCGCAGGTAAAGCTATCAATTATTACCGTGTAATATCCGATGAAAAGTATGAGGTTGTGGAGGGTACCTGCGTTGCTGTTATGCCGAAACCACTTCGTAAATACCGTAAAATCAGGATTATGGATGATAGCGGCAACGAGTCCTCGCTTCTGCTTGGAAAGCAGTCCAAAATAAAAATCGGATACCGATACCGCTTTTACTTTAAGGAAACAGACCATATTTCACTCGGCAGCGAATATTTCGATTCCGCACTTTCCGCTGACTGCTTTTTGGGTTACGAAGAATTGGGTGAGTTTGCTGCCGAGGCAACTGAATAATGAACATATATTGACTTCTATGCTGATTTTAGATAGCGAATTATGCGTAGAAGTCAATCTTTTAGCTTTCAAAATGATTTTATTTTAATATTTTGCAAACTTTTTGCAAAAATCGAGGTTAAATATTGACATGAACGATTTTAATTGCTATAATGTAAGCAAAGAACGGAAAGATTATATCAAAAGGAGGTATCCGTTTATGCTTATACAGTTTTCTATTGAAAATCACCGTTCCATCAAGGATAATGCGGTGATTAGTTTTGCGGCATCAAAGGATAAGTCTTTAGAATCCTATTTGCTGCACCCGGATGAAAAGAAGGCACTTCTTCCGGCGATTGCTCTTTATGGTGCAAATGCCGCCGGCAAGAGTAATGTGCTCCATGCACTTATGACAATGAAGGATATGGTAATTGGTGATGCCGCAAAGATTTCCAAGGGACAGAAGCTTCCGTGGGAGCCTTTCGGTGATACTACATCTCCTACATCCTTTGAAATTGTATTTATCTACCACGGCGTTCGCTATGCTTATGGATATTCATTTGATGCGAAGAAGATCTACAATGAATATTTGTATCATTGGCCGAACGGTCGTGAGGCATTGATTTTTTCCAGAGAAGACGGGAAGTATGAGTTCCGTGAGAATGTGAATGAACAGATCACGCTCAGCAACCGTACTCCGGATAATAAGCTCTATCTTGTTTCTTCCAATGACTGGAACCTGCCTCAAACAGAAAACGCCTACAAGTGGTTCTTGGAAAAGCTGACATTCCTGATGGAACAGGCTCCGTCCTCTTCTGAAACGGTAGCGCAAATCATCAGCGGTGATGAAAAGAAGGCGCGTATCTTAAAGGAACTGCTTCTTGCCGACCTTGGTATTTCCGATGTTGCCGTAAAGAACATTTCCGGCAAGACACCGGTTATTACCACAACGCACCGCGTTATCAGAGAAGACGGCAGCATAGAACACTTCCAGCTTCTTATGGATCAGGAATCTTCCGGAACGCAGCGTTTCTTTGCTCGTATCGGTGGTTGGTTACAGGCTCTTGAGAGTGGTGCATTACTGATCGTGGATGAAATCGAGGACAGTCTGCACCCGCTTCTTACCAAGAGACTGATTGAGATGGTGCAGGACAACACGGTTAATACCGACGGCGCTCAACTGCTCTTTACCACCCATGACGCAATGCTTCTTGACCTTACTTTCTTCCGCCGGGATCAGATTTGGTTTGCAGAAAAGGATGATAAGTCCTGTGCAACCGAACTGTACTCTCTGGCCTCTTTCTCACCGAGAAAGGGCGAAAACATTCGCAAGGGTTATTTGCAGGGCCGGTTCGGCGCCATTCCGTTTATCGGAGGTGATGGTCTGTGGCAGGAATGAAAAAAGAGTATGATCCCAACAAAGCTGGACGGCGTAAACGCAGACCGATTATCTATATCATTTGCGAAGGCAAGGAAACTGAGACAAAGTATTTCAAGCATTTCCGTTCCCGCAACTGTCTTGTAGATATTGTTCCGATTTCCTCAAAGCATAAAGCTGCAGAGCATCTGGTGAAGCACGCAAAAAGTCTGCTCTCCCAATCCGATTATTTCCCGAAGGATGGCGATCAACTGTGGTGCGTCTTTGACTGTGACGACAATAAAAATACAGAACTCACAAACGCAGTCGCTTATGCCGAAAAACATGGTTACAAAATCGCTTACTCCAATCCTTGCTTTGAGTATTGGTATCTGCTCCACTTCATAAAGCAGAACAGTTACTTAAACGGTGCGGATGAAGTGCTGCGTCAGCTTCAGAGCAAGGGACGGTTGGAAAAATACGAGAAAAGTCTGGATGTGTTTGCAGAATTGCACCCCCACCAGTCGGAAGCAATCCAGCGGGCGAAGGAACGTTTGGAGCAACTTTACAGAGATAATGTAGTAGTTATCAGCAGAGACAGCAATCCCGTAACAACTGTTCATGAACTTGTAGAGTATCTGAACAGTCAACAATCATAAACATACAAACCCGAAATATCTATATGTAGATTTCAAACTCTTGACAAACACAATATATAGTGGTATAATACCATTGTAATTGATTTTTGTGCGTTTTCCTTATGGGAAGTATCGTGGTAAAGTTCCACATTGCACATTGCTGTTAAGTTTGTATTTCAGTGCCGACAGTATGATTCTGCCCTTATGGGCGTAGAATCTGTGCCGGCACTTTTTTATATAGATATTTCAGCCTTTAACGGCAGAAAGGAGAAGAATGGCACAGGTTAATGTTATCGGACGGATAACAGCCGATTTAGAACTTAGGACCAGTGAAAAGAACAATCCGTATGTACGCTTTGACATAGCTGAAAATGTTGGCAGCCGTCAGAATTTGCATACACAGTATTTTCAGATTTGCGCATGGGGCGAAGACGCCAACCGGCTGATGAGAGCCCGTGCAAAGAAAGGCAGCCTTATCTGGGTAAGCGGCTCTTTGGAGCTGGAACCGTACACCAAGCGTGACGGCGTAACCATAGATAAGCGGATGAAAATATTACTGGATAACTGGGGCTTTGTTCCCGTCGGCGGAGCCAAGACCTCGAAAGAGAGTCTGGCACAGGAAAGCCCGGAAGTACTCCCGCAGCAAAGCTATGAGGGTATTGACGGCGACAGAGATACTTTGCCGGGTTAACGCCTGGCAACCAAGAGGAACCGTTGTGTTTTTAGGAAGGAAACGCAATGGTTCCTCTTTTTTTGTTTTTAGAAAAGATTGCAAACAGAAAGGATGAACAGAATGAAAAGAAGAAAATCCCTTTGGTCCGGCGTGTCGATGCTGATCGTCGCAGTGCTGGCCATCACAGCCTTTATCCGTGGCAATGCACAGGTATGGCTCTATGCCATAGCCTTTACCGTATGGTCGGTATGGGCAATCGTGTGCTTCCTGATTCCTTATATCAAGGAAGAAATCCACAGACATGAGGCACGAAGAATCCGTAAGAAGTGCGAAGAACAGGATGCGAGAAAACCACAGTTCATTACCCCGGAGGTATCCGATCCGTTGAACCTTGTTTTACTGCGTCATGTCAACTTCCGCATTTCCACATACCTGCAGTCTGCATATCCCGAGGCGACTTGGGAATGGCGTGAAGAGTTTCCAGAACGAATTGTTGCCAAAGGCGGCACCGGACGAATACAAGTGTTTGGTGTCCAAGGCTTCAATTACGCTGATGTGACCTTCGACCAGAACGCCGGTATCAGCTGCTCGCTTATAAACGTAGTGCCTATGACACAGCTTGGCAAAGAAGCATCCGCTCCGAAAACTGCTGAACCAGCGACACCGTCAGCGGCTCCGCAGAAGCAAAATACCGTGGATCCACAGGTGTGGTATGAGGTGCAGGGGCGCAAGGTGCTGGAGACCTTGATTGCCGATCTTCATTCCAGAGGACACAACTGCCTTACCATTCGTGAAAACGGCGATATTGCTATCAGGCAAGCCGACAAGGAATTGGTAAGAGCCGGCTTTGAAAGTGTTCCGGAACGAACCTACTGGACAAGGCTTTGCAAAGTCTTCGAGCGAGAAGGTATGGCAGCAAATATTACAGATGGCGGTATCCTGTTGTCCTGGTAAGACAGGAATACGCCACGGAAAGGAGTGATCAAGCATGAAAGCGGGATTGACAATCGAAGAATTGGCAACCGAAATCATGCGCCAGAGAGATGCAAAGGCGGATTATATCGTAGATACCTCCACGCTTTGTATGGAGAACTACGACAGCGGCCTTGTTCTTCGTGTTTTGGGCGACGGTGGCATTGACCGTATTGAGCCCTTGGATATTGCAGACGCCGCCCATCGACAGATCGGCACCCGTCTCGGTATTCCGGCGAAATACTACGGCAAAATGTTATCCGAGTACCCCGACCTGCTGGTAACGAATGTAAATGCCTGGTTTGGCAGAGAGCCTGTACAGCGTATGCTGCGTGTCCTTGATGGAAAAGTGCGTGCATACTTAAGCAACAGTTATATGCGAATGGATCACTATGAGATATTCGCATCCGTGCTTCCCATCCTTGGAGAAATTCCCGATGTGGAATTTGTAAGCTGTCAGATTACCGACAGCCGTATGTATATCAAAGCGGTAAATCCACATCTGTCAGCGGAAGTCGCACCGGGTAATACCGTCAAAGCAGGGCTTGTTATCAGCAACAGCGAAGTAGGACTCGGTTCTGTCAGCGTTCAGCCTCTCATTTATCGTGAACAGGATGGAAACGGCATCGTGGTAAGCGGAGCAACGACAAAGCGAATTCATCGTGGAAGAGTCAATTCTGCGGAAGAACATTTTTTGTTGGCTTCACAGGAAGTCTTGACCGAAGCAGACAGAGCTTTTCTCACCGAGCTTCAGGAAACTGTGCGCTCGGCAACTGATGAAGAACAATTTTCGCAAATCGTTACGCTGATGCAGACCGCAAGAAACCGGCCTATGAACACTGCCGATATACCGGCGGTTGTACATACGACAAGCCGTGATTTCGGTATCACCGACACTGAGCAGACAGGCGTTTTGCAGCGTCTTATGGAAAGCAATGATTTGAGTCTTTACGGACTCGCAAATGCAGTGACAAGGCACAGTCAGGATATTGAAAACTATGACCGTGCATCAGACTTGGAAGGCATCGGGTACAACATCTTATCTATGCCGCCAAGACAATGGAGCAGGATCAACCAGATAGCCGCATAAGGTTATCGGGATCCAATATAAAAAATCAAAATTTTAGGAGGAACGAATTTTATGACAATGAACAATGGAAACGCAATGGTAGAAACCAGGAAGGACTTTATCCTTCCCGCAATGATCGAGGGGGACTGCTCCGCTATGGATGTCTCTGAAGACTATGAAGGCTTGCGCCTCAGCTTCCCGAAAGTGAAGATTCCGGGCGGCGGCAGTCTGCAGTTTGAAATTCCGAGCGATGATCCGGAGAATCCTGATTACACCAAGTACATCGAGGGGGTTATCCTCTACAATCATGACGCCTGTGCCTACTGGCCGGAGGGTTCTGAGTATGACGACAATGTAACGCCTCTGTGTTCTTCTGTGGACGGCAAGACAGGCTACGGCGCGCCGGGCGGTGTGTGTGCAGTCTGTGCACTCAATCAGTACGGCTCCGTAGAAAAAGGCAAAGGTAAAGCCTGCAAGAATATGCGCAACCTTTATATTCTCCGCAGCGGCGAATATATGCCTATACTTCTTTCTCTTCCGCCTACAAGCCTTCGTCCTTACTCTGACTTCATCACGACCGCTTTCGCTGCCCGCCGCCGTCCTATCTACGCCGGCGTCGTGCAGATCGGTTTGAAGCGTGTGGACAACGGAAGCAACACCTACAGCGTGGCAACCTTCCGCTTGGTACAGAGATTTGAGGGTGAGGAGCTTCTGCAGATCAAGCAGTATGCGGATGGTTTCCGTGAGCAGATCAAGGCTATGAACCAGCAGCGTGCAATGGATGCGGAGCTTGGCAGCGGCGATACATTCACGGACGCCGATTCCGAGTTCCAGTCTGTTGAAGACGGTGATCATTTTGTTATCACCGGTGGCGTTGACGGCGACCGCGAGGATCTGCCGACATAAGAATGACGCTCACAGCGATATGTGAGCAATGATTTTAGGGATACTGTCGGACTTAGTGCCGGCGGTATCCCTTTTTTCGTCAAAGGAGGATTTATATGATGGATATACGACCGTTAACCAAAAACCAGCAGCGCTTCGCGGAGGAAAACCATCATCTGGTATATGCGTTTTTGAATGAAAAGGAACTACCGGAGTCTGTATTTTACGATGTAGTGATCTTCGGCTACCTGAAAGCCGTGCAGGAATATTGCGAGGTGCCCAGCCTGCACCGATTCAAATTCTCTACACTGGCATGGAAGCGTATGCGAAGTTCGCTTTCCAATTATTACAAATACCTTTCCAGGCCGAAGCGAAATGCCGTTACCGTCAGTTTTGATGAACTGATCGGCTGCGAAAACGGACTTCATTGGGAGGACGTCATCAGCCGAACGGATGAAATGATGCTGCGGTTAGAAACGGAA
>ERZ1026998.213-NODE-213-length-22868-cov-4.141630_pt1 | contig 22868 bp, 22 predicted proteins | sample MGYA00519288_ERZ1026998 | MGnify/ENA primary metagenome ERZ1026998 (study PRJEB26926, sample SAMN06164454) | human gut metagenome | biome: ENVO:00009003; feature: ENVO:2100002; material: ENVO:00002003 | host: Homo sapiens | place: USA | collected 2012 ...
ATCGACAGGATGTGCCCGCCGACCGTGACCCCGCGCCGCCGCAGGATCTGACGGCAGACAGCACCGGCAAACACCAGCGGTGCGGTCAGCCGGCCGCTGAAATGACCGCCGCCCCGGACATCGTTATGCCCGCGATAACGCACATGGCCGGTATAATCCGCATGGCCGGGCCGGGGACAGAGACGAACGTTGCCGTAGTCTCCCGAACGCTGGTTGGTATTCTCGATCACCATGGCGAGCGGCGCACCGGTCGTTTTTCCCTCCAGCAATCCGGAGAGAATCCGCGGTGTATCGCTCTCCCGGCGCGCAGTCGCGGTCTTGTCCCGCCCAGGCGCGCGACGTGCCATCTGGATCAGGATCGCCTCCATATCCAGCGCCTCGCCCGCAGGCAGCCCCTCCAGCACACAGCCGATGGCCTCCCCATGGCTTTCGCCGAAAATCGACCCCCGTACCGTCTTACCGATACTCGACGCCATCCGTCACCCCTCCAATCCGCGCATAGTCCTCAAAGAAAGCGGGCCAGCTCTTGGCGACCGCTTCCGCATCCGCAATCTCAATCGGCCCGTCGCTGAACAGCGCCGCCACCGCCATGCTCATGACAATGCGGTGGTCGTTGAAGCCGGGAACACTACCACCCCGAAGTCGTCTGCCGCCGCGAATCCGCAGCTCCTCCGGCAGCTCCTCCACCTCCGCACCAAGCAGGCGCAGACAATGCGTCACCGCCGCCAGCCGGTCGCTTTCCTTCAGCCGCAGCCGACCCGCATTGAAAATCCGTGTCTCCCCCTCTGCCGCCGCTGCCGTCACCGCCAGCACCGGCACAAGATCCGGAATCTGCGACGCGTCGATTTCGGTACCGTGCAGCGGCGCCTTCCGGCAGACGATCGCGCCGTCCGCCCGCAATGTTACCGCCGCCCCAAACCGGCGGAACAGCTCCAGCGCTTCCCGATCTCCCTGCGCAGACGCCGGGTTCAGCCCGGTTAAAGTCACCTCGCCGCCGAGCGCCCCGGCCGCGAGCAGGAACGCCGCCTGGGACCAGTCGCTCTCGACCCGATAGTCGCGGCGCCGGTAGCGCTGTCCTCCCGGAATATGCCAGCCCGTCGCCGTCCGATCGACACGGATGCCCGCCTCTCCCAGCGTCCGCAGGGTCATCTCCACATAGCCCGCCGATTCCAGCGGGCTGGTCAGCCGAATGTCGCTGTCCGCCGCGCAAAGCGGCAATGCGAACAGCAAACCGGTGACAAACTGGCTGGAGACGTCGCCCGGCAGCTCATACAGCCCGCCCTCCAGCCGTCCCTCCAGTCGCAACGGCAGACCGTCCGCCGTCTCCAGCGACACGCCGTGTCGCGGCAGGCAGTCCGCATACACCCCGAGCGGCCGCTCCGGAAGCCTCCCCTCGCCGGTGAACACCGCCGGAATCCCCAACGCGGCAAAAATGGGAATACAGAACCGCAGCGTCGAGCCGCTCTCCCGGCAGTTCACAACCGGCTCTGCCGGAAGCGTTTGCAGCGGCCGCTCCACAATTGTCGCCGTCTCCCCTTCCAGTCGGTATTCCAGTCCGAGCGCCCCCAATACGCCGAGCGTCGCCTGCATGTCGGCCGAGGGCAGAATGCCCTCTACCCGACCGCCGCCCGCCAATGCGGCAGCAATCAGTGTCCGATGGGCCGCCGATTTTGAAGGCGGCGGCGTGAGTTCGCCCCGGATAGGGGCGGGATTGACACGTCGTATCATGAATAACTCCTTTCGGATGCGTTACAGACCAAAGAACGCAGGCAGCGCGGCCATCTCGACCGGATGGACATAGCTCTCGCCGACCCGCCGCAGCAACACCAGGTCGATCCCTGTTCCACTGCGCTTTTTATCCATACCGACCTCAGCCAGATACGCCTCCATCGGCGCGGTATCCTCCGACGGCAAACCATAGTCCCGGAGTACATGCGCGATCCGCTCCGCCGTTCCTGCTTCCGTCAGGCCACTGCGCTCGGCCGCCCGACAAATCTCGACCATGCCGACCGCGACGGCGCTGCCGTGGGACAGCGTCTCATAGTGATAGTACTTCTCCAGCGCATGGGCGAGGGTATGACCGAAGTTGAGCAGCTTCCGCTCCCCCGATTCCCGCTCGTCATTCTCCACAACCTGCCGCTTGATATCGATACAGCGGACGATCACCTCCTCGCAGCCGTCCCCCACCATCGCATCGCCGGCCGCCAGCCGGTCGAACAGTGCCGCGTCCCGGATGCAGGCCGCCTTGATCACCTCGCCCATCCCGTCCGCAAAGACAGTGGCGGGCAGGCTGGAAAGCGCATCCACATCCGCGATCACCCGGATCGGTTGCCAGAAGGCCCCGACGAGATTTTTTCCCTCGGCGATATCGACGCCGGTCTTGCCGCCGACCGAGGAATCCACCTGTGCCAGCAGCGAGGTCGGCAGCTGAACAAACGCCATGCCGCGCAGATAGGTCGCGGCGGCGAATCCGGTCATGTCGCCGGTGACCCCGCCGCCGAGCGCGGCGAGCAGGTCTCCGCGTGTAAAGCCGCCTGCCGCCAGACGGCCGTAGATCGCCGCAACCGTCTCCAGCCGCTTGCTCTGCTCCCCGGCCGGGAAGGTAAACAGCGAGGCCTCATAGCCCGCCGCCGCAAAGCTCGTCAACACCGTTTCGGCATAGAGCGGCGCAACGTTTGAATCCGACACCACCAATACCCGCCGACTGCGGTTGACGGCGCGGGTGAGCTCGCCCGCCCGGGCGAGCAACCCGCGTCCCACCAGGATATCGTAGGTGCCGGAGGCGTGAACAGTCAAAGTCTGCATGGCGATAAACTCCTCTCTTTCCTCATCAGCCGAGATCCGTCTCCTTGATCTCCCGGGATTCCCGCAGAAGCGCGCGCAAGCGCGCCTCATCACCTGTCGCGATCGCTTCACGGCAAGCCCGGAGGTTGTCGATCAGCAGATCAATCTCCTCGCAAAGCGGTCCGTTGTTCATCAAAAACAGCTCGGTCCATAGCCGCTCGTCCACGGCCGCGACGCGCGACACATCCCGGTAGCTCCCGGCGGAATAGCCGCGATGGGTCTTACAGCGCGGGGAGCGGACATAGGCACCGGCCAGCACATGCGGCAGCTGGCTGGTGAAGGCGATCATGCGGTCGTGATAATCCGGCGTTGTGACGGTCGGCCGGACACAGCCGAGCTGCTCCGCCAGCCCGGCCATCCGCTCCACCACCCACTCCGGCGTTGCCTCGGTCGGCGTCAGGACATAGCTTGCACGTCGAAACAGGGTGTCGTCCGCGTTGTCGAGGCCGCTGCGCTCCTTGCCCGCCATCGGATGGCCGCCGAGGAACCATACCCGATGCGGCGCACAGATCGCCTCACACTCGCCGACAATCGCAGCCTTGACGCCGCAGACATCGGTGACAATCGTATCGGGGCGCAGCACCGCCGCATGCGCCCGCAGAAATTCCACGGTCGCGCGCGGTGGCAGCGCCAGCACCAGCACATCCGCCCAACCGAGCTCGGGCAGCGGGCAGACACTTTCGATCGCGCCGCGGCGCAGCGCCTCCTCCAGCGTCTCCTGTCGTCTCGCCCAGCCACGTACCGTGTGTGCTGTATGCCGGTTCCAGGTCAACGCCATCGATCCACCGATCAGCCCGAGCCCCGCCACCACAATGTTCAGGGAGTCCATCCGTCACCGCCGCCTTTCCTTCCGTCGTTCTCTCAGTCGCGCTCCGCCACCGTCTTGCCGAATACCGGCGCGACCTCCTTGATGCGGGCAGCGGTCTTTTCAAACTGCGCCGGGGTCAGCGACTGAGCGCCGTCCGACAGGGCGTGCGGCGGGTCGTTGTGCACCTCGATGATGAGGCCGTCCGCACCGGCCGCCAGCGCCGCGAGCGCCAGCGGCTCGACCAGCGCGCTGATGCCGGCTGCATGGGACGGGTCGACCACGACCGGCAGATGCGACAGGCTCTTCAGCAGCGGAATCGCAGAGATATCCAGCGTGTTGCGGGTCATGGTCTCGAAGGTGCGGATACCGCGCTCGCAGAGAATGACCTTCTCGTTGCCCGCCGCCATGATATATTCCGCGCTCATCAGCAGCTCCTCGATCGTGTTGGCGAGGCCGCGCTTGAGCAGGATCGGCTTATCCACCTTGCCGAGTTCCTTGAGCAGCTCAAAATTCTGCATGTTACGCGCGCCGACCTGGATAATGTCCACATCCTCAAACAACACGAGATGGCTCGCGGACATGATCTCGGTCACAATCGGCAGACCGGTTGCGCGGCGGGCGTGCCGCAGCAGCTCGAGGCCCTCGGCCCGCAATCCCTGAAACGCATAGGGCGAGGTGCGGGGCTTGAAAGCGCCGCCGCGCAGGAACGCCGCACCGCTCGCCTTGACACTCTCGGCAATACCGACGATCTGCTCCTCACTCTCGACCGAGCAGGGGCCCGCGATCAGGCCAAGCTTGCCGCCGCCGATAACCGAGCCGCCGCCGAGGTCCATGACGGTATCCGCCGGATGGAACTTCCGGTTGCCCTTCTTATACGGTTCCTGCACGCGCTTGACGCTCTGGACAATGTCCTGCGCCGCGATGGCCTCGATATCCACAGCGGCGGTGTCGCCGAGCAGACCAAGCACCGTTGAATGCTCGCCGTACCAGGCGTTGACCTTGACGTTGTTACGGGCGGCCAGCTGTTCGGAGAATGTCTCCACCTGTTGCGGGGTGACGCCGGATTTGAGGACGATAATCATAGCAAGTTCTTCCTTCCTGTTTTCGGATATATATGCAAAAAAGACGGGGCCCGTTCCTGAGCTCCGTCTTATACTGCCTGCGATCAATAGGGGATGCCGGCGGGTCTCATTTCACGGTTTTCGATTGTGCGGCAAAGCAAAAATAGCCCTGGCCGAAAAAGCCAAAGCCCACAAAGCCGCTAAATCGATTGTCCCGTCGGTTGCTCACAGTAGATGCTGCCCCTTTTGTTCGAAATCCTGCCTTTTATCATAATGCGTCGGGCGGGATTTGTCAACCTTTTTTTGCAAACCCCGCCCGACGCCTCAGGAGCCGACAGATGTAGTCTCCTCCGTTTTCTCACGAAGCCGTCCGTCCTGCATGTGCAGAATCCGCGGGCAGGCTCCGGCCACAACCGGATCGTGGGTGACAATCAGGATTGTCTGTCCCGCCTCGCGGAGCTGTGCAAACAGGCGCATGATCCCGGCAGAGGTCTCGGAGTCCAGCGCCCCTGTCGGCTCATCTGCCAGCAGAACGGCCGGTTGGTTGACTATGGCCCGGGCGATGGCGACACGCTGCTTCTGGCCGCCCGATATCTCCCGGACATCGGCATTTTTCAGCTCCGAAATGCCGACCGCCTCCAGCGCCGTCTCCGCCCGCTTGCGGCGCTCCCTGTTTCGTCGGATGTCGGAGAAAAACAGCGGCGTCATGACGTTCTGTATGACCGAATACTCCTCGATCAGCGCGAAATCCTGCAATACGATTCCCACCTCTTTGTTGCGGATACGGCTGTAGGCCCGGTCGTCAAGCCCGACGACCGATCGGCCGTTCAGCCGATAGTCTCCCGCGTCAAAGCGATCGATGCAGGCCAGCACGTGCAACAGCGTCGACTTGCCCGCTCCGGAAGCGCCCGTAACGGCGACCAGCTCTCCGGCCTCGACGGAAAACGACACCTCCCGCAGCGCCTCCACTGCGTTCGGCCGTCCGGATCTGTAGGTCTTCGAGACCCCCTTCAGTTCGATCATCCCATCGTCCTCCCTTTGGACAGCGTTGTGAGCGGATGCTCCCTGCGAATCAGCAGAGACGGCAGCACCATGGTTGCCAGAGCGACCAGCGTCACCACCAAGGCTGTAGCCAGCAGATTCAGCCAGCTGACGATCATCCCGTCGAACAGAAGGCCGACCTCGATCGCCCCCCAAATGATCGGCGCCAGCAGCAGTGCCGTGCCCAGCAGGAGCAGCAGGGCATAGCCAAGCCCGATGCCGCGAAGCTGACGGCGCGACATGCCGCAGACCGTGAACACCGCGAAGGTGCGCAGCCGCTGCAGCGTATGCAGCATCGTCAATCCCGCCAGCGAGGTCATCCCGACCAGAAAAATCGCGAGCGCCATCGGCAGAATCCCCTTCATCAGCTTACCGAGCTCTTCCGCCGAATCCGCCCGTGCGGCGTCCATCGAACACATCCACGCCGCGTCCTCAAAGGCCTCAATCACCGCCGGGTCGGGTTCCTCCTCAAAAAAGACGAGCGCGTTGGCGCGGTAACTCTGGGGAAAGTCGCCGGGCAGATCGGATTTCCGCAACAGGATCACTGGTACAATCGTGTCTCCCACACGATTGCACAATATGTCGAGGGATCCGGTGTTGGATGCGCCGTCAAAGGAAAAATACACCTGCTTTTCCCCCAGTCGCCCGACCACCTCGAGCTCCACCGGTTGCCCACCATACGTAACCGCGATCCGATCACCGCGCCGGTACGGCGCCGACGCGACACAGGGGATTCGCCCGTCGGGCAGCGTCCGTTCCAGCCCCAGATCCAGTCCCGCCGCTGTCCGATCGCCGTAGAAGACGGCCCGACAGCCGGTCTCTCCGAGATTCGCCCAGAGGGCGGTCGACACAGATTCAAAGGTCAGCTCCTCGCCATAGCGGTCGGGAATCTCCCGAACGCTGCCGTCATCCACCGGCATATACAACCACGTCCGCTCCCCGTCGAAACGGCGGAACAGCCGTTCCATCTGGTGCGCATCGTTGTACTGAAAGACCAGCAAATTGGTCAGCAGCAGGGTCGCCGCAATCTGCAGCATAATCAACAGCTGGAGCCACCATTTTTTGAAAAACAGCGAGCAGCCCAGCCGAAACATCGTCGGATTCATAGCCTCCTCCGCATTTCCGCAGGCGTCTTCGGGAGAAATCGCAGGGCCTGGAGCAGCAGAAAGGCCAGCGCCGTCCCCATATTCACGAAGAAAAGCCCGCCGTAATCGCGCGGCAGCAGCAGCTCCGCATAAACCGTGTCCACCCGGGACAGCAGCAGGAACAGCAGCTTCAAAAGTCCCACCGCGAGGAGAAAAAACAGGGTGGTCAGCGCCGCCGCCTCTCCCGCCAGCAGCGCAAACAGTCGGCCCCGCCCGCAGCCAAGCAGGGCATAAACCCCGAACTGTCCCCGACGGCTCTCGAGATAGCTGAGATAGAGATAGGAAAGGTTCAGCATGCCGAGGGCGAGAACGGCCAGAATCAGCAGCATCTCCGTTGTGGGCTCCCCCGTCGGCGGCGCCTCCGGCAGCTCCCAGTCCGCCGTGCCGAATGTATCGGCGAGAAAGGCGACGAACGCCGACTGCCGGTCGCCGGTCAGCTCGGTGGCGGACACCACCATCACGCCGAGCAGGCCGTCGTATGACGGCAGCGCCGCAAACGGCACCTCGATGCCGTTCCAGTCGGCTCCGGCGCCCAAAATCCGGAATGTCCGGCCGTTGATGTCATAGGTATCTCCCATATGGAGCTTTCGCTCCTCCAGCAGACTGTTCGGCAGGACCACATGTGTCTCGGTATCCTCCCGGCCCGGCCGTTCAAAATATTGTCCCAGCAACACCTTATAGGTCGTGGGCGGAGCACCGATATAATTCGCATAGACTATATCCCTGTCATTTTGCAAAACTACAGCCACGCGGCAGACCTCCGCATGCGCCGCCGTCGCCGCCAGCTTTGTTTCCAGCTCCCGCGCGTCCGCCAACGGCGCGAGATAGCTGCGGCGGCTCTCCGAAGAATAATCACGCTCCGCCTGTATACCGCGATAGAAATTCCAGGTAAAGCAGATCCCCATGATGGTTGCGACCGAAACGCCCGCCATCAGCAGGAAAAACAGCCGACGCCGGCGCAGCAGCGCCAGCAGGTTGAGCCACAGCAGCAAGGACATCGCCTCCTTGTGTCGGAATATAGAGGTCGAGGGAAAGCCGTTTTCCAATCTGAAACATTACCCTCGGTGAACAAGAGGAAACGCGGTTTTTCGGAGGGGAACAGACGCCCGACTGCGTTCTCCTCCTTGCCTGGCGGGAGCCAGGCGGCCTCGTCGGCCTTGTCGGCCGTCCGTTTTCCTCTCGAAAAACTCCATCGGACCTGCCCGGCGTGATGGAACGGTCGCAGACAAGGCCGCAGTACGATGGTGGGCTTGACGCCCATCGAGTGCGAGAACACTGTCTGCGGCGATTGCAGCCGCCGGCAGGCGCATTTTCCTTTGTCCACCGAGGGTGCTATTTGTAGATTATCGCGTTTCGCATGATTTTTCAATATATTCTTTAAATTTCTATGAATCGTCAAAATGCCATTATTTTATCTGTGTATATTTACCGAGTCGCATGCAAAAAACGCCCTGCGAACCGAGCGGTTCGCAGGGCGTTTGGCGCAATATTATTTTGAATCAGTCTTCCCGTCTCGGGCGGCGGTCACGGCCGCCGTCGCGACGGAAGCCACCCTCACGACGGGGCGGGCGGGGGCTGTCGGAGACGGTGTTCTCCGGCGTCAGGCCCTCGACCTCAATCAGCGCATCGCGGCGGGAGAGGTTGAGGCGGCCCTGCTCGTCGATCTCGGTCACCTTGACCAGCACCTGGTCGCCGACGTTGACAACGTCCTCGACCTTCTCGACGCGCTTGACATCCAGACGGCTGATATGCACGAGCCCTTCCTTGCCGGGGGCGATCTCGACAAACGCACCGAAGGTCATCAGACGGGTGACGCGTCCCTTATAGATCGCGCCGATCTCCGGGTCCTTCGCAATCGTCTCAACCACCATCAGCGCGCGCTTCGCGTCATCGCTGTTCAGCGCGGAGATGAAAATCGTGCCGTCCTCTTCGATGTCGATCTTGCAGTTGCACTCGGCCTGAATCTTCTGGATAACCGAGCCGCCCTTGCCGATGACCTCGCGGATTTTATCCACATCGATCTTGGTGGTCAGCATCTTGGGCGCATATTTCGACAGCTCCGGACGCACCTCGGGGATGGCCTTGAGCATGATCTCATCGAGAATGTAGAGACGGGCCTTGCCGGTCTTTTCCAGCGCCTCCTTGATGATGGCGGGGGTGAGGCCGTGCACCTTCAGATCCATCTGGATTGCGGTGATGCCCTTATGGGTGCCGCCGACCTTGAAGTCCATGTCACCGAAGAAGTCCTCGAGACCTTGGATATCCACCATCGTCATAAAGCGGTCGCCCTCGGTCACGAGGCCACAGGAGATACCCGCAACCGGTGCCTTAATCGGCACACCGGCATCCATCAGCGCGAGGGTCGAACCGCAGATCGACGCCTGGGAGGTGGAACCGTTGGAGGAGAGCACCTCGCTCACCAACCGCATCGTATAGGGGAAGTCCTCGACAGACGGCAGCACCGGCACAAGCGCCCGCTCCGCGAGCGCTCCATGGCCGATCTCCCGACGGCCGGGGCCGCGGGAGGGCTTGGTCTCGCCGACCGAATAGGACGGGAAATTGTAGTGATGCATATAGCGCTTCTCGGTCTCATCGTCGATGCCGTCCAGCAGCTGGGCGTCGCCGGAGGAGCCGAGGGTGACGGTCGTCAGCACCTGCGTCTGGCCGCGGGTGAACATACCCGAGCCATGGGTGCGGGGCAGCAGGCCGACCTCGGCGGCCAGCGGGCGGATCTCATCGATGCCGCGGCCGTCCACACGCTTGCCGTCATCCAGCAGCCAGCGGCGGACAACATATTTCTGCAGCTTATACAGGCACTCCTCGAGCTTCATCTCCTGCTCGGGATACTGCTCATCAAAACGGGCGTGCACCTCTTCATAGACCGGCTTCAGCCGCTCATCGCGGATGCGCTTGTCGTCGGTATCGAGTGCCGCGCGCACCTTCTCGATCGCAAACTCCTTGACCGCCTCATACATCTCCGGATCGGGATCGTTGGAGGTGAAGGCAAATTTCGGCTTGCCGATCTCGTCGGCAATGCCCTGAATAAAGCGGACGATCTCCTGGTTGGCCTCGTGACCGGCCATGATACCGCCAAACATGGTGTCGTTATCAATTTCATTCGCACCGGCCTCAATCATCGCGACGAGATCAGCCGTCGAGGCGACGGTGACATGCATCTCGGAGCGCGCTTCCTGCTCGGCGGTCGGGTTGATGACATATTCGCCGTCGACAAGGCCGACGACAACGCCGGAGATCGGGCCGTCCCACGGGATGTCCGAGATGGAGATCGCGATGGAGGCGCCGATCATGGCGGTGGTCTCCGGCGGGCAGTCGGGATCGACCGACATCACGGTGCAGACGATCGAGACGTCGTTGCGCATATCCTTCGGGAACAGCGGACGGATCGGACGGTCGATCACGCGCGAAGTCAGGATCGCCTTCTCGCTCGGACGGCCCTCGCGGCGCTGGAAGGAGCCGGGGATTTTGCCGACGGAATAGAGCTTCTCCTCATAGTCCACCGACAGCGGGAAAAAGTCGACGCCGTCGCGCGGCTTCGCGGACGCGGTCACATTGCAGAGCACAACCGTCTCGCCATAGCGCACGAGGCAGGAGCCGCTCGAGAGCTGGGCCATTTTGCCGGTCTCGACCACGAGCGGTCGACCGGCCAGCGTCGTTTCAAACACACGGTAATTTTCAAACATTCTGTCATTCCTCCGATTACAGTGATGGTGGTTTCGCGTCGTCGGAGCGCCCGGCAGGCGTTTAGCAATAAAACCAACCGAACCGTTCCGCACAGGCGTTTGCACGCGGTTCGTCTCGTTTCACTGCTAAAAGCACCTTCCGGCCACGGCGGCGCAGCTTCGGAAAAGAGCGGGGAAATTGCAGGCTGAGGCAGACGGCTGTCCGCCGTCTGCCTCAGATTGCGACTTACTTCCGGATGCCGAGCTTCTCGATAATCGCACGATAGCGCTCGATGTCCTTCTTCTGCAGGTAGTTGAGCAGGTTGCGGCGATGGCCGACCATCTTCAACAGACCGCGGCGGGAGTGGTGGTCCTTCTTGTGCACCTTCAGGTGCTCGGTCAGATCGCCGATTCTCTTGGTCAGAACCGCAATCTGTACCTCAGGCGAACCGGTGTCACCCTCGTGGGTGGCATACTCCTTCATAATCGCGGTTTTCTCCTCAGGCAGCATCATAACTTTTCACCTCTTTTTCAAATTTCCGCCGAACCCAGCGCAGGGAACCGATGCTTCCCCAAAAGGGGCATACTCCGCTGTCCGGGTAAGGGGATGGCATGTCACAAAACATGCAGGGTTAGTATACCACGGGCGCGACGCTTTGTAAAGAGCGATTTTCCGGATTTTACCGGTTTTCTCCGGCTTTTTCCGGCAACATCGCAAGCAGCTCGCGCAAGGAGCGGATTTCCTGCGCTCCAGCCGGGTGGATATCCCGGCCGAACGCATTGATATAGATCGGCCGCATGCCCGCCGCCCGCGCGCCATCGATATCGTTGACCGGATGATCCCCTACATAGACGCAGCGCCCACAGGCGACGCCGAGGCGCGCGGCCGTCCGTCGGAACAGCTCCGGTTCCGGCTTGTGCACCCGTTCATCTCCGGACACCACGGCGATGTCGAGCAACGGCCGCAGGCCGCTGATATCCAGCTTGCGGTTCTGCTGCACAGCGGGGCCGTTTGTGATGACCCCGAGCCGGTAGCCGCGCGCCCGCAACGCCCGCAGCACCTCCTCCGCCTCGGGGAACAGAGCGGTATAGTCGGGAAAACGCAGTTGGAACTCCCGGATGATCTCCGCTACCGGCGGCGCTTCCCGCCAGTCCCAGCGCGCCACCAGTCCGGAGAAATAATCCTCATAGCGGACATAGCCGCCGTTGTTGAGACGGAGCATCTCCTCCGTCCGAGCCTGTTTTGCCTCTTGGGAAAGAGAGGGGAAATATTTTTCGAGGAACCAGGCACAGAACCGCCGGAAAGCGGCCGCCCTGTCCTGCAACGTATCGTCGAAGTCGAAGAGAACGGCTTGTACCGTCTCGCCCTCTTCCCCCATCACCGCCGTCCGTGCCGCTTCTCCATCCGCGAGAATCTGTCGGCGCAGCGTCTCCACCGATGGGAATCGGGTCTCCGGCCGCAGAAACACCACCGGCATCACCGGTACCTGCCGGCCATAGAGGTCACCGCTGAAGGGGGGGATCCAGGTCTCCGCCAATGGCGCGGTCTCCCCGACCGTCGGATGCACACCGATGTTGGTGACACCGTAGGTAACCCGGCCGTCGATCAGCACCGCCGAGGCATAGACCCCGAAGCGAGGCCGGATGAGCTCCGGCGATAGCGGTTGGTTGATGGTCGGCGTGCCGAGCGTCCGCCCAAGATGCTGACCGTCCACCACTGTCGCATCAATCGTAAAAGAACGTCCCAGCAGCCGTCCCGCCGCCTGCATCTCCCCTTGCTCAATCAGCACACGGATACGGCTCGAGCTGACCGGTTCCCCGTCCGCCATCACCGGCTCGACCGCCATCAGCCGAATGCCATATTGCTCGCAGAGCTGCCGGAGCAGCGCGACATCCCCTGCGCCATCCCGTCCAAACCGGAAATTATACCCACAGCAGACGACTGTCGCGCCGAGCGATTTCCAAAGCACCCGCCGCACAAATTCCTCCGGGGACAGCTCCCGCAGCGCAGAAAAATCCGCGGCAAACAGTTCCTCCACCCCGAGCGCCGCCAACGCCGTCTCCCGCGCCTCATCGGTCATCAACTTTCCGGCCGCCGTCTTTTGCGGTAGCTCCGCGAAGGTGAAAACCGCCGGTGTCGCGTCCGCCACCCCGACGGCGCGGGAAATCACCGCGCGATGCCCAATATGGACGCCGTCGAAAAAGCCCAGCGCAACAGCACGCGGGCGGACAGGAATCGGTTCTATTGTCGGATAGGCATAGGTCTGCATGGTTGCCTCCAAATACAGGGGTATATTTTCGCTCTGTATATTTTATATGGAAATATACGATTTATTCGTCAAAACAGCTTGAGAACCCGCAGTTCTCCCTCGCGCGGCTCGCCAAGTCCAAGAAAAGCGCCGTCGGCACCGTAGACCCGCACACGGTCGGTCACCGGCTGACACAGACGTTCGAGAGACAGCGCACCGCCGTTTTGAAACCGGATCGCCTGTTTTTCCGTCACCCGCACCGTCGGGAAAACCGCGAATGCGGTCTCGACCGGCCGCAGGCGATCGACAAGCGTGCCCGCCTCCGCCAGTTCGCGCGCCTCCGCCAGCGTGATACAGTCCGTCTCGGTAAAACCCGCAGCCATCGTCCGTCGCAGTCCAGTCATCACCGCGCCGCAGCCCAACACCCGGCCGAGGTCGTCACAGAGGGAACGAATATACGTCCCTTTCGAACAGTGGCAGTCCAGCGTCAGCTCTCCCGCTGCCGGGTCATAGTCCAGCAGCTCGAGGGAATGGATCGTGACCGGCCGAGCCTCCCGCTCGATCTCGATCCCCTGCCGCGCCAGCTCATACAGCCGGACGCCGTCTTTTTTCAGCGCCGAGGTCATCGGCGGCACCTGCCGAATCGCCCCGCGAAAGGCCGGGAGCGCCGCCTCGATATCGCTGAGAGCAGGCAGGGAAGCACCGGTCTCTTCCACCGCGCCCCAGACATCCAGCGTATCGCTGACGAATCCAAAGCGCAGCGTGGCATGATATCGCTTGTCGTGCACCGGCAGCAGCTCCAGCGCGCGCGTCGCATGGCCCGCCAAAAGCGGCAAAACGCCGGTCGCCATCGGGTCAAGCGTACCGGCGTGTCCTATTTTTTTGGTGCCCAGCAGGCGGCGAAACACCGCACAGCAGGCGAAGGAGGTCATCTCCGGCGGCTTGTCCAGACAGAGGATGCCGTTCATACGCTCAGCCTCCGATCATGTCCGGCACCGCCGCCGCAATCGCGGTCAACAGCTTCTCGATCACGCCGTCGGCTGTCCCCTCCAGCGCACAGCCCGCGGCGCGGATATGACCGCCGCCGCCCAGCCGTGTACAGATGGCCGCCGCGTCCGCGCGGCTGTCGGTGCGCACACTGATCTTATAGCTGCCGTCCGCCTTCTGCCGCATGGTCACGCCGACCCAGACGCCCTGAATCTGACGCGGGAGCGGCGCCAGCCCCTCCATGTCGTTCTCGCCCGCCTGCGCGGCTGCCGTCATCTCGTTTGTGATGGTCATAATGGCGCAGCGGCCGCCGTAATAAAAACGCATGCTCTCCAGCGCCAGCCGTTCCAGCTCCACCCGTGCCCGCGATTTCATATCGAACATCACGTGGTTGATCATCTCATATCGGATGCCGATCTCCATCAGCTCAGCCGCTACCCGGTGAGCGGCTGCCGAGGTGTTGGCGTATTTGAAGCAGCCGGTATCAGTCGCGATGCCGGTATAGATACACTCGGCAATGGCGGGCGTGACCGTTACGCCGAGCGCGCGGATCACGTCATAGATCATCATCGCCGTCGCCGCGCAGTCCGCATCCAGCATCAGATGCTCGGCATAGCGCGCATGGGTGCCGTGGTGGTCAATGCAGAGCTGTACCCGCTCCGCCAGCGGCCGCAGCGAACCGAGCAGCTGCGGATCCGCCACATCCACGGCACAGATATAGCCCGGCTCGAAGGTCTGCTCCGGCATGTCGGTCATATATGCATATTTTTCCGGAATCGGGTCCGCACAGACGACCTGTGCCTGCTTGCCGAGTGCGCGAAGCGCCCGGCAGAGCGCATAGGCCGAGCCCAGTGTATCGCCGTCCGGATACTGGTGGGTCAGGATGAGGATCCTGTCCGCCTCCCGCAGCAGCGCCGCCGATTCGGCGGCTGTTACCTCGTGTCGCATGTTATCCAACCTTTCCGCCCGTTCAGTCCTCGCCGCGCGCTTCCCGCTCCCGCTCGATCTGCAGCAGCGTCTTCGCGATATCGGCGCTGTGGGCGATGGAATCATCCGCTACAAACCGGAGCTCCGGCACATGGCGGAGTTTCAGCGCCGAGCCGAGGCAGCGGCGCATATAGCCCGCTGCCGAGGTCAGCCCCTTCACCGCCGCCTTCGCCGCATCCAGTCCGTCGGTTGAGCTGACAAATACCCGCGCGCAGGACATGTCGTTTGCCAGCTCCACCCGCACAATGCTGATCAGCCCATTGCCGGGCTGGTCAGCCGTGTCGATGGGGTTGACGCGCGGATCCTTCACCGTGCGCAGAATCGCGGTCAACTCCCGCAGAATGTCCTCGCTGGTTCTGTCCATCCGATAACTCGCCATGTTGTTCTCCTTTGAACCGTCAAGAATTTCGCAGCCGGGACAGCCGTTCTCAGTCGCGGTATTCCTCTATAATATAGGTCTCAAAGATATCGCCTTCCTTGATGTCGGCAAAATGCTCAAGGCCGATGCCGCATTCATAGCCGGCGGCCACCTCGCGCTGGTCATCCTTGAAGCGCTTGAGCGAAACCATCTTGTCGTCGGCGATGATGATGCCGTCCCGCACAACCCGCAGCAGGTCGTTGCGATAGACCTTGCCGTCGAGGATATAGCAGCCGGCGACCGTACCGACATTGGTGATCTTATAGACCTGACGCACCTCGGCGCGGCCATGCAGCACCTCGCGGGTCTTCGGCGCGAGCATACCCTTCATCGCCGACTCGATCTCCTCGATGCAGTCATAGATGATGCGGTACATCCGCATATCCACCTGCGCGTTCTCCGCCGCGACCTGGGCCAGCGGCTCCGGCCGGACATTGAAGCCGACGATAATCGCATTGGAGGCATTCGCCAGCATGACGTCGCTCTCATTCACGGCACCGACCGCGCCATGGATGACGCGCACCCGCACCTCCTCGTTGGAGAGCTTCTCAAGCGACTGCCGAACCGCCTCGACCGAGCCCTGCACATCTGCCTTGACGATGATGGGCAGCTCCTTCATGTCGCCGATCTGCATCTGATCGAACAGGTTGTCGAGCGTGACCTTCTGATACTGGCTGAAAAGCTCCTCCTTGGCAGTCTGACGGCGCTGCTCCACCAGTTCGCGCGCCAGCCGCTCGTCGGTGACGGCATCAAACACATCGCCCGCCGTCGGGACAGAGTCGAGACCCATGATCTCCACCGGGACGGAGGGGCCGGCACTCTCGACGCGGTGGCCGAGATCATCCGTCATGGCGCGAACACGGCCGACCGCCGTTCCCGCCACCAGAATATCGCCGCCTCGCAGCGTGCCGTTCTGCACGAGCACCGTCGCGATCGGACCGCGGCCCTTGTCCAGGCGCGCCTCGATGACGGTACCACGGGCGGCACGATCGGGATTGGCGCGCAGCTCCTTGACCTCGGCGACCAGCAGCACCATCTCGAGCAGCTTCTCCATGCCCATGCCGGTCAGCGCCGACACCGGGACACAGATGACGTCGCCGCCCCACTCCTCCGGCACCAGCTCATATTCGGTGAGCTGCTGCATCACGCGGTCGGGATTTGCCTCCGGCTTATCCATCTTATTGATCGCTACAATGATCGAGACACCCGCCGCCTTCGCGTGGTTGATCGCCTCAACTGTCTGCGGCATGATGCCGTCGTCCGCCGCCACAACCAGGATGGCGATATCCGTCACCTGGGCGCCGCGGGCACGCATCGAGGTAAACGCCGCGTGACCGGGGGTGTCGAGGAAGGTGATCGACTGCCCCTTCACATCCACGCGATAAGCGCCGATATGCTGGGTGATGCCGCCCGCCTCACCGGCGGTGACGCGGGTTTCCCGGATCGCGTCGAGGATCGAGGTCTTGCCGTGATCGACATGGCCCATCACCACCACAACCGGGTCGCGGGGCTGGAGATCCTGATCGGTGTCCTCGTGGTCGTCGATGATGCGCTCCTCAATGGTGACCACAACCTCGCGCTCCACCTTTGCATGCAGCTCACCCGCCACCAGATACGCAGTGTCGAAATCGATCTCCTCATTGACCGACGCCATCACGCCAAGCCCCATCAGCTTTTTGATAACCTCGGCAGAGGTCGCCTTCAGCCGGGAAGCCAGCTCACCGACCGTGATGGTGTCGCCGACCGTGATGGTAATCGGCTTCTTCTGGCGCTCAAGCTGAATACGGCGCAGCCGCTCCGCCTCGGTCTCGCGGCGACCGTGCGGCTTGCGGTACTGCTGCGACTTCTGGTTGATCTTCTGCTTACGCGCCGCGCCGCCGTCACCGCGTACGCGGTTGGAGGTCTGGGCCATCACATCGAATTTCTCGTCGTATTTACCGACGTTGACCTGCGGCGTGCGGGTATCGATGGTGCGGCGTTCCACCGGCTGCTTCTTCTGCGGTGCGGCGCCCCCCTGCCTGGCCTCTCCCGGCTTCGGCTGCTTTTTCGGCTGCCCGGCAGCCGGTGCGGCGGCCGATTTCTTCTCTCCGGCTGGCTTGTTGGCAGCCGCGGCCGCAGCCATCTGCGCCTCGCGCTCCTTCTGCGCCGCTTCGGCGGCAGCGGCCTTCGCCGCCTCCCGCTTCTGATCCGCCGCTGCAAAATAGGCGTCCAGATTCTCAATCTGATGCAGCTGAGTAAAATGGTCGAAGACCAGATTCAGCTCATCTTCCTCCAGTGCGGTCATGCTCTTCTTCGGTGTGTCGACATAGTCGGCCAGAAACGCGATGACCTCCTTACTGGTCACGCCAAAATCCTTGGCAACCTCGCTGACGCGGTATTTGATCATCATATGGCAGATTCCTCCTCTTCATCGCGGCCGCACAGCGCCTTCATTGCGGCGGCAAAGCCCTCATCATCCGTCGAAGCGACGCCCACCGGCCGGGAAAAGCCCAGCGCACGGGCCATCTCCTCCTTGCCGAACGGGGCGCGCCCCGTATTCACCTGTTTCAGCCCGAACAGCAGTTCCTTCTCCGTCTTGGCGGACAGGTCGGCGGCCAGCAGCACAAACGCTGCTTTCCCCGCCGTGAGCTGTTCCCGGACGGCGTCAAACCCGGTGGTCAGACGCCCCGCCCGGCGGGCCATGCCGATCAGGCCGGCCAGCTTATGCTCCATCTTCCTGCAATTCCTCCTCCATGCGGTCATACACCTCGGCGGGAATCTGGCAGGAAAAGGCTCTCTCCAGCCGCCTTGCCTTCCGCGCGGCGCGCAGGCAATCCCCGTTCCGGCAGACATAAGCACCGCGGCCGGGCTTCCGTCCCGTCGTGTCCAGCGAAATTTCGCCCTCCGGGCTTTTCACAACCCGCACCAGCTCTCGCTTTGGCTTCATCTCGCCGCAGCCGGTACATTTCCGCAGCGGCACCCGCTTGATCTGCGCCATCCGGGCACGCCTCCCTTTCTTTATCTATAACAAAAAGCAATCGCCAATTGGTTATGCTTCCGTTTCCCCGCTGTCCTCTTCGGCAGCCTTCTCCGACTCCTCGCCGAAGAACCCGCTCTCCGGCCGGATATCGATCTTCCAGCCGGTCAGCTTGGCTGCAAGGCGGGCGTTCTGACCCTTATTACCGATCGCGAGCGACAGCTGTGCATCCGGCACCGTCACCCGGCAGCTCCGGGCCCCCTCGGGATCCACTTCAACCGACAGCACCTTTGCCGGAGACAGCGCGGCGCTGATAAACGCGACAGGATCCTCACTGTATTCCACAATGTCGATCTTCTCGCCGCCGAGCTCGTCAACGATGCCGCCGACGCGCGCGCCGCGCGGGCCGATGCAGGCGCCGACCGCGTCCACGTTCTCATCGTGCGCCAGGACGGCGAGCTTGGTCCGGGAGCCTGCCTCGCGGGAGACCGCTTTGATCTCGACCGTGCCGCCGAAGATCTCGGGAACCTCCATTTCGAACAGACGCTTAACCAGACCCGGATGGGTGCGCGAAATCAGCATTCGCGGACCGCGGTCACCTTCTTTGACGTCGACGACAAACACCTTGACCCGGTCGCCCTCACGGAAGGTCTCCTCGCCGATCTGTTCGCTCTTCGGCAGAATTGCCTCCGAACGGCCGATCTCAACCGCGACCGCACCGCTCTTCGGATCGACGCGGGACACAACCGCCGTGACCAACTCCTGGTTCCGGCGCTGGAATTCCTGCATCTGCTGGCCCCGCTCCGCTTCACGGATACCCTGCCGGATGACGTGCTTCGCGGTCTGCGCCGCGATGCGGCCGAACTGCTTGGTCTCGAGCGGAATTTCCACCACATCGCCGACACGGGCAGTCTTTTTGTATTTCACCGCCTGCTCGAGCAGCATCTCCTCGTCCGGATCGACGATTTCCTCGACCACCGTCTTGTTGAGCGTTACGGAGAACGCCGCGGTCTCGGGATCCATGATGACCGAGATGTTCTCCTTTCCGCCGTAGTCGCGCTTGACGGCGATGATAATCGCCGCGCGGATCTTTTCGAGCAGGTAATCCCCCGAAATGCCCTTCTCTTTCTCGAGCATCCGGAGCGCTTCAAAAAATTCTACGTTGTCTGCCTTTCCCATGCTGTACCTCCAAGCCGTTTTCCGGCATTAAAATTCCGTTTCCTCTGCGGCGTCTTCGTCAAAGTCCTCCGCGTCGTCGATCACATGCACCAGCGCGATCTCCTTTTGCGGGAAGCTGCGCCGTTCACCGTTCTCCAGTTCAATCGTCACCTCGCCGTCCGACAGTCCGATCAAAAGCCCGGCGAATTCCCGCTCGCCATCCACCGGCCGGATCAGCCCGGCGACATCACCTCGAGGCAATAGGCCTGCGGGATGGGATCCGCCGCATCCAGCAGCGGACTCAGGCGACGGGACAGCGCGGCGCAATCGTCGATGGTCACGCCCTCATCCCGGTCGATGATATAGCGCAGATACCAGGTTGCGCCCTCTTTGACAAAGCGTACATCCCAGAGCGTCAGTCCCAGCTCCGCCGCAACCGGTTCCGCCAGACGCCGACAGACCGTCGCTGTGCCGCCCGATCCTTTTCCCGTTGCCATTTGCGCCCCTCCAGACAAAGACAAAAGAGCGGGTTGCCCCACTCTTTCACCTTCACATTCTATCATACAATGATAGTATACCACGCTCTGCCGGGAAATGCAAGTCTTTTTCATCAAAAATATACCTGTTCGCGTCCCTCGTCATCTTTGCACAAATCGCATGGGGAGAGATTCTGCCTGATGAATCATCATGAAATGAACGGAGTCTATCCAGCAGAACCCGCCACCCAAATATATGTAATATTTATTTTGATGTTTTCTGCAAAGTAACATCCGCGAACAGGACGTCGCATCCCGACCATGCCGTTGTCTCTATTTTTACCTTCAGATCGGTGATTCCGGTGATGTCCACCGATATCTCCTGCGGCTCAAATGAATTGGTAATGGTTGCTTCATAGAGAAGTTTCTCATCACCATATATTTTGATCCAGCCCTTGTCCTTTTTAGATTCACTGCCTTTGTGAGCGGCAAGAGTGCCGCGGAGCAGATTATAGCCCTTTCCAATATCATAAACTGCCTCTCCTCCACACGATAAATAGCCGCTGAGGGTATACCAGCCTTTTTGATGCCGATTACCTCTCGTATCCGCTTCATCTTCGCCGAGATGCCATTTCCCACTTTTTTGATATGCCTTCCTGTCAAAGAGAGAAACCGGTTGATAGGTCATATAATAGGCATAGTGGTTCTGCAGTTCTTCGTCATCCGGAAACTTCTGTATAGCCGGACGGAGAATGTCGGCGGCTTTGCTGTAATCCTTTTCGGGATCGACAAAGGCCGCGTTGGCTGCCTCCAAAGCGGCGGTGACATAGCTTTTTTCACAGGTGGCCTTTTCGGTCAACAAGTCCGTGTCCTCAGGCAGCGTTTTGACGGCATCGCTAATCACCCGCAGTGCTTCCTCGTAATTCTCTTCGCTCAAAGCCGCCGTCACTCTCTCCCGTACGCTCCCTTTATAGGCTATAACAGCCGTCCGCTGTTTTTGCTGAGCATCGGCATATTGGGAGTCGGCCTCCAGCACTTTTTCAAACTCCTCGATGGCGGCCTGATAATTCTTCAGTTCCAAAAGCTTACAGCCCGAATCGTAAGCAATTTTCGAGGCGTTTACTTCCGACAGACGTTGTTCATAGCCTGCTGTTTCCACATCGTTGATCTCCGCTAATGTTACCACCCGTACAACCGTTTTCAAAGCTGTTTTGGCCTGCTCATAGGTTCCATCATCCATCAAATAGGCGTCGATGACAGAATCCGCAAAATCGCACAGTGTTTCCTTCACCTCCTGTTCCCGGTGTAAATGGCCCCATACGGTATCGCTATACATATCGACAGCCTTTTGGTATTCTCCCGCTTCCAATAACTGCCTGAAATTTTTCGAATCGTAGTCCGCCTGATCAATCGGTGTCTCACTACCATACCCCTTTTCCATGGAGCCAGCGTCATTTTGACAAGCAGTCAGCCGCAGGAGCATCAGAACGCAGACAACCAGTACTCCACCAATGGCCGTCCCGCTTTTTGCCGCTTTTCTCGTCCGAATAAACCCGCTTCTCATTGTTCAACACTCCTTGACACATTTGACAGTCGGATATCCACTATTACCCGGGATTGTTTATTTTGCACCCATATAGGTGCAAAATAAACATATCATACCGATAGAATGTTGTCAAGCGAAATGTGCTCAAACAGGTGCAAACCATAATAATAGTATCGGATGACGCAATATGAACGCAGAATACGAAAAACAGGTAGGACAAAAAATACGGAAATTTCGCGAAGCGAAAAACATGACACAGGAGCAGTTGTCGGCGAAGCTTCAATTGGAAGGTTGCGATATTACCAGAAGCGCACTGGCAAAAATGGAAGTTGGGCAGCGCCACATCTATCTGGATGAGCTTAAGCTGCTCAAAGAACTGCTGGGTGTGGACTATGCCGATCTGCTCTGAGATTACGCGCCAATTGAAAGTGTCTATTTTCGACGATAAAAAAGCCCCGGGAGGACAACAAGGTATGTTGTCCTCCCGGGGTATCTGTTTCGCTGTTCAGTCCTCTTCCGGTCGATCCCAGTTGTGCCAGACGTTCTGCACGTCGTCGTTGTCCTCGAGCATATCGAGCAGCTTCTCCATCTTGGTCACAAGCTCCGGATCGTCGATGGCGCTCAGCACATCCGGCACCATCTCCACCTCGGCGGAGAGGAAGCTGTATCCTTTCGCCTCAAGGTCCTCACGGACGCCGGAGAAGTCGTCCGGCTCAGTCGTGATTTCGAAGACATCCCCGTCGGTCGAGAAATCCGCCGCACCCGCCTCGAGCGCATCCTCCATCACCTTGTCCTCGTCGAGGCCCTCCGCCTCAATGGCCAGCACACCCTTCTGATTGAACATGAAGGATACGCAGCCGGTCTGGCCAAGGTTGCCGCCGCACTTGTCGAAATAGTGGCGCATCTCGCCCGCCGTGCGGTTGCGGTTGTCGGTCAGGGTCTCCACGATGACCGCGATGCCGCTCGGGCCATAGCCCTCATACTGCAGCGCCTCGTAGTTGTCGGTGTTCCCCTCGCCCGCCGCCTTCTTGATGATGCGATCGATGTTGTCGTTGGGGACATTGTTGGCCTTCGCCTTGGCGATCGCGTCCTTAAGCTTCGAGTTGGAGGCGGGATCCGGACCGCCGCCCTCCTTGACCGCCACCGCGATCTCACGGCCGACCTTGGTAAAGATCTTGGCCTTCTGGCCGTCGGTCTTTTCCTTCTTGCGCTTGATGTTGTTCCATTTGGAGTGTCCCGACATGGATATAAAACCCCTTTTATTATAAAATCGGAAAAATACTGTCTGTTTTTTGAGTATAGCATATTCCGACGGCTTATGCAAGCCACAGCCCTCAAAGCAGGGTAAATTCATTTTTCCGGAAGGTCAACACCCCCTCATCCCGCAGGCGGCAGAGCACGGCGGACAGCGCGCTGCGGTCCGCCGACAGATAGTCGGCCAGCTCCTGTCGGTTGAACGGGATGCGAATCCGGCAACTCCCCTGCTGCCGCGCCTGCTCGGCCAGATAGGAG
>ERZ1026998.214-NODE-214-length-22784-cov-4.560121_pt1 | contig 22784 bp, 20 predicted proteins | sample MGYA00519288_ERZ1026998 | MGnify/ENA primary metagenome ERZ1026998 (study PRJEB26926, sample SAMN06164454) | human gut metagenome | biome: ENVO:00009003; feature: ENVO:2100002; material: ENVO:00002003 | host: Homo sapiens | place: USA | collected 2012 ...
TCTACACTTCTAGCTTCGTCGGCAGCGTCAGATGTGTATAAGAGACAGTTCCTATGCGCTGATGCCGCTGTTGCTCGAGACGGCAGACATGCTGTTGCTGATCAAAGACAGCGGGCGGTTTCTCGCCATTCCGAAACGCTGTATTCCTGTGGATCGGCGCGAGGCGGTCTGTGAATTTTTGCAGCGGGTTTTTGTGCGGAAATACCGGCGGGTCAGCCGCTGGTGGCTTTGAAAAGGAGGCGGGTGGCAATGTATCAGGAACCGCTTTCCCTGAGTGTCCTGCTGACAAGAGAGGACTACATGACCTATATGGCGCAAAAACGTCGTCGTATGAAGGAAGGACATTTTTCTCTCTGGACAGCGGCCGGAACGGTTGTGTCAACCCTGGGGATGGTCGGCCTGTTTTTTGGTCGTCGAATCTCTCTCTCCACAACAGCGGCCGTTTGTCTGGTGCTGCTCGGAATTTTTCTGATGGTTTATGAGACGGTGGTTGCCCCTATGCTTGAGCGGGCACGCGCTGCCGCCACCTTTGAGGAAAAGGAGGAGCTGCGTTCCTCCGCCGTCTATACCATCACGGAGGGGGAAATCGCTGTACGCAGTGCGCGGTTGACCGGCAGTTTTCCTCTCTCCTGTATGACGGAACGATTGGAAACGCCGGATCTGTTTGGACTGTCCTTTGGACGGGAGCTGCAGATCATTTTGCCAAAACGATTGCTTCAGGAATCCGAATGCAACATGCTCCGGAAGCTGCTGTTTCCGGAAAAAATCTGAGTTTCGAAAGATGCACACCCCAAAGGAGGTATTTGCATATGCAGGAGCAACCCATCCCGAACCCGGAACAAAATCCCTCTGGACAGGGAAATTCTGCCCCACCTCCCATGGGAGGTGGCTATAGACCGCCAAACAGCTCTCCCTATTTTTATCCGCCTTCGGCTCCGCCGCCTGCCGGAAACGGGTATACCCCCCGGCCGGTGCTGTTTGCTTCGGCGGAAGAGGTGTCGGAGGACTATGATCCGGAGATTCCGCGAATGCGTCTTTCCGGAAAGCCGATGGACTGGCGGCAGTATGCAAGCCTTTATTACGGTCGGAAGCAGACGACAAAATGGCTGGTTGTGGGTCTTGTCGCGTTGTTTTTGCTGATGGGCCTGGAGGCGCTGATATATTCCTCGCATTATGATTTTGATCTGGAGCTGCCGATCACCCGCCTTCTTCTTTTGCTGGCGCTGATTCTGGCGTCTATAGGCGGTACAAGCTGGAAAAATCATGGAAGACGGCAGCTGGTTGACCATTTCTCCGCCTATACCGCTGCCAATGCCGGTGGGATGATTACGACGGTTTATGACGACCGGGTGGAGCAGCAATCCACTCTCCAGCGCACGGTTCTGTACTTTGAAGGGCTGCAATATTTTCTGGAGACGCCCGAGCTGCTCGTGCTGGCAGGTTCTCGCAGGTTTATCGTGCTTCGCGCAGATGACATTACGCAGGAGCAGGCGCAGCAGCTCTATACCCGGATTTGCCGCTGTGTGCCGCCGGAAAAGCGGCAGTTTGCCGGGCACTTCCTGTCGAGAAGGACGACAGCTCAGGAATTACCGGATATCTCGGCCGGTGTGCCGCAGGTGCTGATGCAGTTTGAGGTGCGGTCGAGATCGAATGAGAGAATCCGGGAGGCGGTCTCGCTGGCGTTGTCGCGGCTGGTGCTGCCGTTCGGCGCCATAGCCTTTGTGATGACAGCGCTGTTTACCACTCTCTATACGCTGACCGGCATCTATCTGATGGATGTGCTGCTGCTGGTAGCCATTCTGTGGGGCGGTTCGCTGCTGCTGGCGATCCCGTTTTCCCGGTTGCTTTCCCGACGGGAGGAGAAGGCGCTGCGAGTAGATTATCCGGCAGACACCATCCCCGTGACGATCACAACGGCTGGGCTCACCGTTTTGGAGTATGGAGAGGAAACTTTTCTGTCCCCGGCCCAGCTTAGGATACAACCGGTCAGGGAGGGAGTCGTTTTGCATACGCCTTATGGCCGGCTGCCGATCCTCTGGGCAGAGGTTCCGGACCCCGATTTGCTCCGCAGGCTGTTTTTTCATAATTAGGGGTAATTTTACGGTCTGTTTTATAAAAGATAAATTTTCAAATAGTATACAATAGACCGTCCTACAGGTCCATTTGTTGTGCTTGGAAGGGAGAAATCATAAATGGATGAACAATTGCAAAACGAAGGAAAGCTCATTGCGGTCGATCTGGAAAAAGAGATGAAGAAAAGCTTCCTCGAATATTCCATGTCGGTCATCGTGGCGCGGGCACTGCCCGATGTGCGCGATGGGCTCAAGCCGGTGCACCGCCGGATTCTCTATACGATGCATGAGAACAGCCTGACGCCGGACAAGGCCTATCGCAAGTGTGCGGACACCGTCGGTTCCGTGCTGGGACGTTATCACCCGCACGGCGACGCCTCGGTCTATGACGCGATGGTTCGAATGGCGCAGGATTTCTCCCTGCGCTATCCGCTGATCGACGGCCATGGCAACTTCGGCTCGATTGATGGCCACCCGGCGGCTGCCTATCGTTATACGGAAGCACGCATGAGCCGGATGACGCTGGACATGCTGGTGGATATCGACAAAGACACCGTAGATTTCGATTCCAACTATGACGACCGTCTGAAGGAGCCGCGCGTCCTCCCCTCCCGTTTTCCGAATCTGCTGGTCAACGGCTCGACCGGTATCGCGGTCGGTATGGCGACCAACATTCCGCCGCATAACCTCTGTGAGGTGATCGATGCGATCTGCCTGCTGATCGACAATCCGGAGGCATCGATTCCGGAAATCATGGAGCACGTCAAGGGACCGGATTTCCCGACCGGCGGTGTGATCATGGGCTATGCCGGTATGCGGGCGGCCTATGCAACCGGCCGCGGCCGGATCATCGTCCGTGCGCGCACCGAGATCGAGGAGATGAGCAACGGTCGTTTCCGGATCGTCATCTCGGAGATACCCTATCAGGTCAACAAGCTGAATCTCGTAAAATCCATCATCGATCTGGCAGATGAAAAACGGATCGAGGGGATTCAGGATGTCGTCGACTATTCCAGCCGTGAGGGTATGCGTGTGGTGGTCGACCTGAAGCGCGACGCCAATCCGCAGGTGGTGCTCAACCAGCTCTTTGCTTACACGCAGATGCAGACCACCTTCGGTGTCATCATGCTGGCGCTGGTGGATGGTGTACCGCGGGTGCTCAATCTCAAGCAGATGCTCGAGGAATATATCAAGTTCCAGTGTGAGGTCATCACCCGCCGTACCCTCTTCGATCTGCACAAGGCGCAGGAAAAGGCGCACATCTGGGAAGCGCTCAAAATCGCCTGTGACTTCATCGACGAGGTCATCAGCATCATCCGCAGCTCTGTGGACATCCCGCTGGCAAAAAGCCGCCTGATGGAGCGGTTTGGCTTTGACGACATTCAGGCGGACGCCATTGTCAAGATGCGTCTCGGCCAGCTTGCGGGTCTGGAGCGGCAGAAGATCGAGGACGAACTCAATGCGTTGCTCGCAAAGATCGCCGAGCTCGAGGATATTCTCGCCCATGAGAGCAAGATCAAGGCGATCGTGCGGGAGGAATGCCTCAAGATGCGGGATAAATATGGTGACGAGCGCCGAACCTCCATCTCCCCTGTCTCCGGCGAAGTGGACATCGAAGATCTGATCCCGGTCGAGGAGAGCGTCCTGACTCTCACCCGCTTCGGTTATATCAAGCGGCAGGCGGCGGATGTCTATAAATCCCAGCGCCGCGGCGGCCGCGGCATCATGGGCATGGCAACGAGAGATGAAGACGTGACAGAAACGATGTTCCTCTGCTCGAGTCATGACTATGTGATGTTCTTCACCTCTGCCGGCCGCGTCTATCGGCTGAAGTGCTATGAGGTGCCGGAGGGCAGCCGCACCTCAAAGGGTATGAACATTGTGAATCTGCTGCCTCTGACCGAAAACGAGAAGGTCACGGCGATGATCCATGTGTCGGAATTTGAGGGAGACAGTTATCTTTGCATGGTGACGCGCAAGGGCATCATCAAGCGCACTCGCCTCGACGCCTATTCCAATGCGCGGAAGGCCGGCCTGATTGCGATCGACCTTGACGAGGGTGATGAGCTCGCCTGGGTGCAGCTGACCGATGGTTATCAGAAGCTGATGGTCGCGACTCGGCTTGGTATGGCGATCTGCTTCGACGAGAACGACGCGCGTGTAGTGGGCCGGACGGCCCGCGGCGTAAAGGCATTGACGATGGAGGACGACGACGAGGTCATCGGAATGGAAGTCTGTGATGACAGCAAGTGGATTCTCACAGTGACCGAGACCGGCTATGGCCGTCTGAGCGAGCTGTCCGACTATCGCATCCAGTCCCGCGGCGGTAAGGGTCTCATCAATTACCATACAGAGGAATATGGCAATGTGGCGGCCATCCAGTCGGTAGAGCTGGAGGACGATATTATCCTGATCTCGACCGACGGCATCATCATCCGCATGCATGCCGACGAAATCCGCCAGTGCCGTCGTCCCTCCAAGGGCGTCCGTGTCATGCGGGTGGAAGAGGGCAGCCGGATCGTATCGGTTGTCCGTACACCGCGAGAAGAAGAGGTGGAAGAGACTGCTGCGGAGGCAGCAGATGAAACCACTTCGGAACCGGAGACAGAGGTTTCCGGAGACTAACAGCAGGTCTATATTTCTATACACCGAGGATATTCTTCCCTTCCGGATTGTGGAAAACTGCGAAATGAGTCCCCCTTTTCGAATAAAAACAGGAGGAAAAGAGTGGGAAAACAAATGATTTTTCACTTTTTCACCAAGTTTTCAACATGCGCAGGGATATCTGTGGAAAAGAAAAATCTATCCGAAGAGTATAGAAAATCGCGAAGAAAGAGGATTTGGCAGGTTTTTGGCGCATATACAAATTTTTAACAAAAAACTGTCCATTTTACCATGGACAAATGGTGATTTCCCTTGTATAATAAGTTTTCAGGGCTAGAAAGCAAGCCGGTCGTTTTTGCCGGCGTCTGAAGGAGGAAACCAAACGATGTTGAAATTCAGAAAAGCAGCTTCCGCGGCAATGGCCGTTGTTATCCTGCTGCTGGCGCTGTTTACGGCCGGCTGTTCCACCCCGAAGGTAGCAATGACGGTCGACGGAAAAGAGTATACGACCGGCGAATATCTGGCCTATCTCTACAATGCGTTTCAGCAGGTGTACTTTGGCCAGTATCTCTACTATTATGCGCAGTCCGGCGGTTATGATGTCTGGGGCGAAAAGTATCCCTATGGTGAGGGTGACAAGGCGGAAGAGCTCTCGCTCTCGGAGTATATTGCCCGTCTGGCGCAGGACACCATTAAGCGGCAGGTCGCCATCATAAACCGCATGGAGGAACAGGGCATTACGCTGACCGAAGAGAAGCAGAAGGAACTGGACGAGGAACTGGCAAAACTGAAGAAAGATCAGTATCTCGCGTTTGGCTTCAACAACGACAGCTATACGAAAATGTTCCGGGAATACTATTATAATGAGACCGCGCTGTTCTATGGTCTCTATGACGTCGGCGGCAAGAGTCCGGACGCTATGACTGAAGAGGAGATCCGCACCTATTTTGATGAAAATTTCCTCAGCTATAAGATTATCGAGAAATCGCTGACGGACAGCTCCGGCAAGGAGATGAGCGAAGATGAACAGAAGGAGATCCGGAATAAGCTGGATGACTATCTGAAGCTCTATGAGGAGACCAAAGATTTCGACAAGGTGATCGAGAAGCAGAAGGCGGATGATGCGGCGGACGACAAGGACGACAGCACCACGCCGACCACAGGAGCCACCGGCAACGGCACGACGGGTACGACCGCTGCGGACGAGAGCGGGGAAACCGGCGGCACCACCAGTGCTACCACCGGCGATACCACCACCGGAGAGACCGCGCCGACCTCGGCAGACGACAATGACGAGAAAACCGACGATGACGACGAGTCGGGAGACGAGGAGGACAAAACGCCGACCGATCCCAACCGGAAGGATATCGACGCCAACACCTATGGCGACGAGGAGTTCACAAATGCCATCAAGTCCCTTGCATTTAATGAGGCGAAGGTGGTTACCTATAAAAAGGGCGGCGAAACGCTGACAGCTGCGCTGATCCTGCGGTTGGATCCGGAAGCAGATCGTGGCGAGGATGTGGATTTCTTCAAGGATTCCCGCGAGCAGGTGATCCATGGCGCCAGATTTGAGGAATATGACAAGGAAATCAAGGAGTATATCGAGACGCTGACGGTGGAGATCAATAAGAGCGCTGTCAAAGCCTGCGATCCCAAGAAGTTTCTGGATGTCTGAATAAACAGCAACCGGGAGGGGGACGGCGCAAAACCGTCCTCCTCCCTGCTTCTCCCGACGAAAAGAAAGGTGGCGCAGCATGAAACAGAGAGTGAACCGGTGGACAGCCGGATTGCTGGCGGTTTTGATGATCGGTCTGACTGCTGGTCTGACGGCCTGCAGTGAAAAGGACAAGGATCCATCGAGCTCGTCCTCCGGTCAGACGAAAGTCGAGCCTCCCTTTGCCGACCTGGACAAGTCGACTGTGCTGATGAAGGTTGACGGGCAGGACGTGACGGCCGAGCAGTATATTCCGTATCTTTATAGCAATTTCAATGAACAGTATTACCAGAGCGGTCTGTATATGCTGGAGAGCTTGGGTGGAACTGCCTGGGCGGAGGAATGGGAAATCGAAGGCAAGACTTATGATCTTGCAGCCTATATCCATTATCTGGCCCAGAAAGAGGTTATCAGTCGGCGGGCTGTGGAAATCATGATGGAGCAGTATCAGATTACGCTTTCGCCGGAAGAGGAGGAAGAACTGCAAGCGGACCTCAACCGGTTCACCGATGAGCAGATCGAACAGTACGGCTTTACCAGGCAGGCGTATGAAAGCATGCTTCGACACAACTATAACGGCCTGGCACTGTTCTATTCCCTTTATAATGAGGGCGGCGCCTATGCGGTTCCGGAGAAAGAGGTCTATCAATTTTTCCAGGAAAATTTCCTCACGTATAAGGCGATTGAGTTGGATCTGACGGATGATGACGGCAATGAGCTGCAGGGACTGGCCCGTGAGGCTGTTTTGAACAGATTGAAGCGGTATCTCGAGCTCTATGAGCAGTCCGGCGATTTCGATAAGCTGATCGCCTTTGCCGGGACGGAAAATCCGGGGAGTTACGAGAACTTTTCCTATGAGCTGCCGGAGGGCGGCAATCGAGTGGACATTGTCTTCACGTTGCATAAAGAGGAGAATCCCGCCAAGACGATCAAGGATATGACGTTTGGCGAGGTGCGCATAGCGGAGTATGACGGCAAAGCCGCGCTTTTGTTACGGCTGGATCCGGAGGCGGACCGGGAAGATGGCTATTATGAGAGCTGCCGGGACACGGCGCTCTACCATGCAAAATTTGAAGAGCACAACCGTAATCTTGTGGATGTGATGAATACGCTGTCCGTCGAGATGTTCGAAGAGGAGATCGCGAAATTTGACCCTCACGAATTTGCGAGCGAACTGCTATGAGAAAAGCCCGGAGGACATTAGTTTTACGGTGATAAGGAAGTATTTACAACAACTTATCATCAACGCTGACAAACAGGGTGCAAACAAAAGCAGAGAACATAGCACTTTCATTCGTGTTTGTTCTCTGCTTTTCTGTTACGCAATAGAACGCCATTTTTGAGGATAGACAAATAAAACCTTACCCCGGTCATTTTAACGCCCACAATCCCGCATCAATCAAGGAGAAAATAACGCCTACTGCGTAACATGCCTGCGACAATTTAATCCTTTGGAAATAATAATTCATACAATTTTTCAGCAATTTCTTTTGGTGTCATAAATGCCGTATTCATTGCCATCTTTCCTGCCAAAGAAGGACTGAAATTTTGTACTTCTTGCTTTGTAATATTGTGCCATATTGGGAGTATCAGTTTTCCACCATTTGACTCTCTTTGAAAAAGCCCTTCCAATTCATAGTTTGTCCAATATTTGCTAATATAACTGCGAGATAATATAACAACTCCAAATTTAGATTTTTTTAATCCTTTATCAATTTCTGACCGAATGCTATCCCCCCATTTAATAGATATAGCATCATACCAAACCTTAAGTCCAAAATCATTCTGCAATAACTGAACAAATTCATTGGCAAAGCTTTCCTTATCTTCTGTAGAATGTGAAACGAAAACATCATATTCTTCCATAGTATCATTTTCATATATATGTCGCTCTTCCGCAGAAACGGAATCTTTTATTTGGATTTGTTTGGTTAATTCATCTATTTGTCGCTCGTAAGCCGTAAAAATATCTTGCTGTTGTTTTGCTAGCTTTTTTGTTTGTAGAGTTTCTTCCCTTTGCAATTTATTAACTGCATCTATTCTCTTTTTTCTTTTATCAGCTAATTTCTGATTTATTGTTGCTTTATCGGACAGTATTTTGGAAATTTCCTTTTGATAGCTTTCAATCTGTCGCATTTTTGATTGGTATGTACTCTGCGAGGTATTTTTTGTAATACTACGTTGTACATCACCAATTCTTTTCGTTTTATCGGCTTCTTTTTTTACTAAATCAGCCATTTTCTTTTCTAAATCAGCAATTTCTTTGTCTATTTGATTGACCGAGCGTTGTGCCTGTTCAATACTCATAAATTCACCACCTTAAACTATACAAGATTTTTCTGTTTATTTGTCGATATTATTTTAGTCTTATTTCGCAATAAAAGCAACCATTTATTCCATAATAAATTGAGGGCGAAAGCAGTTTACTGATTTCGTCCTCTTGACTGCCCAAAAGCAAAGGCGGGAAAAGCTGTCAAGGGCGCGTAGCGCGAAGTTTACCCTTGACAGCTTTTCCTGTCTTTGCTACTTCCTAACGGTCGAAGCGGAATTTCAATATAGCCTCAACCAGTTTTGCCTTTAGCCTGTCCTGCGTGTCGTCATTGATATGCCCCTTATACTTAGACAGATATTTGATGTACCCGGTGTAATGCCGCAATACCGCGTCTATTGCTTCCGGCTCTCCGGCAACCGCTTTTTCAATGATTTCAAAAGGTATCAGTTTTTTGTTCCTCATGCTCCAATCTCTCCCATTCTTTTCGCAACTGTTTCAGCGCAGCATTTCTTCTGCTGTTTATCGTGCTTCTGCAACGCCCGTACAGTCTGCCGATTGCTTTATCACGATAGCCGACAAAGTAATAAAGCAACAGGACTTCCCGCCTTAATTTCGGCAATCTCGATAACGCTTTTGCTAACTGTTCGTTGTCAACAATCACTTCTTTTCCCGACACAAAAAATACAGTCGGCTTGTCCTGCTTTTTAAAGTAATTATCCATAGCAGACGGTTCAAAAAATCTTTCCGACATCAGATCAAGGGAAATTTCCCTTGCTTCTTTCCGCTTCAAATCCCGCCATGCGTTGATTGCTTCATAGCGCAGGACAATCTTACAGAACGCATGAAAAGCATACTCGATATGTTCCATGAACTGTTCAGAATATCTCATTTTCTCTCACCCCCTTTCTTCCCAGTAGGGGGCTATTACAACAAAAACCCATGCAAAATTTATCCGCACAGGTTCTTGGGTAATATGAGCTTTTAATACCTATTAAATGATATGTGTATTCATACTCATAGGCAGAATATCCCGTTATTCCAAACAAGCTTTTTTTGACAATAATCTATTGGATAAAAAGGACATGGCGGTACCTCCTTAATACCGCCATAAATATTCGTATCAATATAAAAATAAATGGGCGGCTCTGTATTCAAAGCCGTCCATAAATGATTTATGTGCATGAGCAATCAACTGCTGTATGACGGTTTTTTTCTTTTACCGCCATGCGGCAATTTATAACAAACATTCCGTATTTCCCGACTGTATCTCGGTTATATGCTGTGTGATACGTTCCTTAGACCAATTCCACCATTTTATTTTGAGCAGGGAATCAATCGTTTCTTGGGAAAACCGCTTTCTTATCGGTTTTGCCGGAACACCGCCAACGATTGTATACGGCGGAACATCTTTTGTAACGACAGCTCGTGTTCCGATAACTGCACCATCCCCAATCGTAACACCTGCTAAAATGACTGCTTCGTAACCAATCCAGACATCATTTCCAATAACAATATCCCCTTTATTATCCCATGCTCTTGTAATATCTTTTACGCTCAAATCCCATTCTTCAAAAAATATGGGAAATGGATAAGTGGAAAGTGAAGATAGCGTATGGTTTGCACTATTGAATATAAATTTTGCTCCGCAGGCAATGGAACAAAATTTACCAACTATCAGCTTATCTTCATTGATTGGATAGTGATACAAAACATTATTCTTCTCAAAATCCTTTGGCTCTCTGACAAAATCATTATACATTGTATAATCGCCGATTATGATATTAGGATTGCTAATGACGCTTTTTAAATAGACCGTTTCCCTGTCCGCTGAACGAGGGTAAATTTTTTCTGACATAATGGCTTTCTTGTTATGCAAATGGAAAAACATATTTTTTTATGTTCTCAAAGCAATTATTTTCTATAAAGTATACGGTCTGTTCATTTGCAGAATAAACAAAGGATACTCTGGTCGCCCATACCCCTTCTTGCCGGACAGCATGAAGCAACGCAAATGCGTCGGAGAGTAAAAACTCATTTTTGTAACTGTCTAATAACTGTAAAGCCCGTTCATACCTGTCATCGCCCGGCACAATAAAATTTTTTGTGATTTCCGGCTTCATTACAGAATAATTTGTGATTACAGAATACCAGCCTTGTTCTTCCTGATAACCAATTCCCGGTTCGATTACCAATGTACGCCCATATACATCGGATAACATTGCCTGCATAGTAGAGTCCGGCGCATAAACAATTCTCTTTGATTTCATAATTTCCAGAACATCATCAAAGGAAATCTGTGCCTGGATAAACTGCTCTGTTAAATCTGCAACCGTTATACAATTCCCACTGTTTTGATATGCCCCGGCAGGATTGCCATGCACATATAACAGTGTTCCTACATTTCCATTTTGATTTACTCCATGATAGGAATGATAGGCTCTGTCCGGTCGCAAAATTCCGATATAGAAACGGTCTTTTTCTATAATCACCTTATGCTTCCATACAGAAAGGTCAATATCAAAATTAAACCCTGTTATCATATCATCCCCTCGATAAACAAATCGGGTACACATAATAGCCGCCTTTCCTTAAAACTTTGTATGTTTCACTTTCATCTTACAGCCATTGGAAGAAATATTCTATACACTGTATGGCACCGAAAAGATTTGTATAAAATAAGAGGCTGCAACTTGGCAGCCCCTTACGGTTATTTTTGATATATGATTTTCCGGACAGCATATAAGGATAAACAATATTTTTCAGACAGACATTCCATTGAAACACCATTGTGGTAGTCCTCTTTTATCTGCCTGTTACGCTGTCTTAATTTTTGCCGATAGCCGGAAACTTCTCCCCAACGTTTTTGCTGTTCCTGCTCAACAGGGATATAGATATACCCGCCTTGAACATAATTCTGCAACTCTTTTACTAACGCGTCCGGGAGAATCAATTTTGCATTCAGATATTTCATGCGGCTTCCTCCTTGATATGATAGTCAAGTTACAAAGCCAGCATTTTTATTTTGCGACTCTTTTTACTCCATGCAACCGTCGCAATTTACTGGCTTTGCATGGAGAAAAGCTTTGTTTCTCTTTTGAGTGTTGATACACATACAAATCACTTCTTTCTCTGTATCTGCTATAAGGGATTGAAACGAATATAGTTTAACACAGTTTTACCCCTATATCAATCTTGATTTTTAATCTTTCACTTTGGCATTTCCCAAACTTTCCCGTATTAAGAAGTAAGGAAAACTTTTTGAAGAATTTCTCTCAAAACTTCGTCATTTCTTCCCTGTGCGGTGTTGTAGGTAATGAGAGGATTTTCAAGAGGGTTTGGGATACTTCCCAACAAGCAAAATCTGTCCGCAAGCCATAGGCGAAACGGGCAGATTTACGGAAAAGGGTACCCTTTTCCTATGCTTGCTCCGAAACTTCTTACATTAACAAATACGGAAAGGAAGGGAAAAGAATGGATTGGGATATTGAAATCAAGGACAGTGAATTTGTACCGAAAAACAGGAAGCCGACAGAAGAAACCGTCTGCTACAAAATCGGCGGCACATACTATGAAGTGTCTACCTCCTGCGGCGGCTCGGAACGGCTACGGGATAAGATGATACGGCTCATAAAATCGGAAACCGTCAAAACGCCCAATGACAAACAGGGATAGGCGATGTATAATAAGTACAGCACTACTGTTTGTCGGGCGTTCATTACAGGAGGAATGAACACATGACAGCAAATACAAATAAGCCCGGACAGATAACAGCATTATACGCCCGTCTTTCGCAGGAAGATACGTTAGAGGGCGACAGCAACAGCATTGTGAACCAGAAAGCAGTCCTTTCCAAATATGCGGCGGACAACGGCTTTTCCAATCCCGTTTTCTTCATTGACGACGGTGTGTCGGGAGTGACGTTTGACAGACCGAATTTTAACAGAATGATTGCGGAGATTGAAGCCGGAAACGTGGCGACAGTCATAGTCAAGGATATGTCAAGGTTAGGGCGCGACTATCTGAAAGTCGGCTACTATACGGAAATCTTTTTTGTTGAGCGTGATGTGCGCTATATCGCTATCAATGACGGTGTAGACAGCGCAAAGGGTGACAATGATTTTACCCCGTTCCGTAACCTGTTTAACGATTTTTACGCAAAGGACACAAGCAAAAAGGTACGGGCAATCAAGCGGGCGCAGGGCATGGCGGGGGAACATCTGACAAAGCCGCCTTACGGCTATATCGTAAGCCCTACCGACAAGAAACAATGGATTGTGGACGAGGAAGCCGCCGCTGTGGTGAAACGGGTTTTTGACTTATGTATCAACGGGAAAGGACCGGCACAGATAGCAAATATTCTCAAAGCGGATAACGTACTGATTGCAAAAGCCTATTACGCAAAAAGAAAAGGAAAACCACTCCCTGATAATCCGTACAACTGGGAGGACAGCACGATAGTCGGCATTTTGGAACGTATGGACTATTGCGGGCATACAGTGAATTTCAAAAGCTACTCCAAATCCCACAAGCTAAAAAAGCGGATTCCAACCACAAAGGAACAGCAGGCAGTTTTCTATAATACCCATGAAGCGATTGTAGAGGATGCTGTATTTGAACGGGTGCAGGAACTTAGGGCAAACAAACGCCGCCCCACAAAGGCAGAGCGACAGGGATTATTCTCCGGCTTGGTGTACTGTGCGGATTGTGGGAGTAAATTACATTTCGCTACCTGTAAAAGTTTCAACGGCTCACAAGACCATTACCGCTGTGCAAAATACAAAAGCAATACGGGAAGCTGTACGGCTCACTTTATCCGCGAGGAAGTCTTGAAGCAAATCGTATGGGGCAGGATATTTGACGTGACCGCGCTTTTCTTTGACGACATCATGGCTTTTCGGGAAATGATGTACCAACAACGCTCCGTTGAAACAGAAAAGGAAATGAAGCGTAAACAGCGGGAAGTCGGACAGGCACAAAAACGGATTGCGGAACTTGACCGAATCTTCAAGCGGATTTATGAGGACGATATAAACGGCGCAATCAGTCACGAAAGATTTTTGAAGTTGTCCGCAGAGTATGAAGCAGAACAGCGGGAACTGGAAGAAAAAGTCAAGTCCGAACAGCAGGAAGTCGATACCTACGAACAGAACAAAAGCGACTTTGACAGCTTTTCCGCGATTATCCGCAAGTATGTGGGGATAAAGGAACTCACGCCCACAATCGTCAATGAATTTATCAAAAAAATCATAGTCCATGCGCCGGAAAAGGTGAACGGGAAACGGGTACAGAAAGTAGATATTGTTTTCAACTTTGTCGGGGAAATCAATTTCCTTTCTGCTACACCACCGAAACGGCAGGGCGCATAAGAACTCGAAAAGACGGTACAGCCCTTATAATCGGGGCTATACCGCCTAATCTGAAATTACTTCCCTCTAACCGAAAACATTTGATCCTCCGGGCTTTTGCATACTAGTCATGCGCGGTTGTCGTACCGGTGAGTGTCCCTACCGTGCCGGTAGTGGAGATCAGCAGCTCCTCGTTGGTAAAACGGCCGGTGTGCCAAAAAATCAGGCTTTCCGCGTCCAGCCAGCGCTGCCGGGGATCCGGGCAGCCCATGACAAGACCGATATAGCAGCGCCCCTCATATTCGTAGGAGAAGGCCAGGCAGTATCCGGCGCGGTCGTGAAAGCCGGTTTTGAGCCCTGTGACCATGCCGCTCTGATCGCTGACCAGCAGGTAGTTGCTGTTTTGGAAGGTGCGTGTTTCACCGGAGAGAAGTGTGCGTGTCACCTCGTGCTGCGCAACAATCTCCGCAATACGAGGATCGAGCAGCGCCTGGCGGCAGATCAGCACCAGATCCCGCGCTGTGGTGAGATGCCTGTCGGCATCGTAGCCGTCGGGATTGAGAAAGGTTGTGTCTGTGGCGCCGAAGCTATGTGCCAGATCGGTCATATGTGCACTGAACAGCGCCGCTGCTTCTCTGGCCGGAAGCGCCGGATCTCCGGCAAGTTTCCGGCCAACCCCGACGCCGAGGACATAGCCCGCGTCGCAGCCGGAGGAGAGCAGCAACCCCTCGACCAGCATGCGGACGGTCAGCCGCATCCCCTCCTCCAATCCGGCACGACTCGCGTCATACATGACGGGTTCGAGCATATCCGCGCCGACCGTCATCTCCTCCTCTTCCCGGCAGTACAGGAGGGCGGTAATCGCGGTCATCAGCTTGGTGATGCTGGCTGGCGCAACCAGCCGGTCCGCCTCACGCTCAAAAAAGGTCTCCCCTGTCTCCACCTCATAGAGAATTGCCACAGGTGAGGCCAGCTGTTCCGTGGGAAAGGGCGGTCGTGTCGGCACTGTTGTAGCTGCGGTGGTAGGCTGTGTGATGGTCGTGCCGCTGCTCAATATCCCCGTCGACTGGCTTTCCGTCGGAGAGACGGCGGACTGACAGCCGGAAAACAGAAGGACGGCTGCCAAAAGCGCTGCGGAAGCGGAGAAAAGACGACGCATAGAAGACTCCCTCCTGTCAGATGGATGATCCAAAGGGCTCAACAGTGGCGCGCGCCTCAAAACAGGTTCCTCTGGCATGTGTACCGGTGACAAAAAGGAAACCATCCTGCTCGCCGTGATAGAGGGTAAGCCGGTCTCCCTCACGCGCCTCGGCGGCATATTGGATGGAAAACGAGGTGATCCGGCGACCATCCATGCCGCCGGGCAGATAGTCGCAGAGCAGGTCCGCATAGACGGTGTTGTTGAGATGGTGGTTCCAGTCGGTCTGGGACCAGCCGACCAGAAACTCCCCCGCCGGCGAAAGCTGCCCGGGCGCGTGCCATTTGACCGGATCGGGGCAGCTACAGGAGCGGTCGGGCTGACAGGGAACCCCGAATTCATCAAAGCGGCTGGGACGCAGCAGCTTATGGGTCTCGACGTCCACCAGCGCAAAGGCAGAGACACTTTCAATCAGCAGGTTTCCGGACTGGTCGAGAAAGCGGTAGCAGCGGAAAAATTGCACCCCGCGGTTGTCGCGGTGCCAGGTCTCCACCGTAACCGGCTCTGCCAGTACAGGGGCACGATGGATCACGCTGTTGAGTCGTGTCAGCACAAAGGCGAGCCCATGCCGATAGAGCTCGGCAAAGCCGAGACCGCCCTCTCCGAAATGCAGCTCCCCCACCTCCTGCTGCAGCTTGAGCTGGTTGGACGGACGCAGCAGGCGATCCTTGCCTGCGTCAAAGCTGGCAATATGGGTGTCCCAGCGGTAGTCCTTTTTCACCGGGTAAGTTGGCATAAGAGTCAAACCTCTTTTCTTAGACTGGCCGGATTTTTGGAGAATATGCTTTTAATGGAAAAAGAGCGCCGGAGGCGCTCTGAGACTGTTGAAAAAGGATAACGGAGGGAGGGGGAACCGTCAGGGTTCCCCCCTCGCGCAACAATCACCCGCCCGCAGGCGTCAAAAGAGGGGAAATCGTTCGATTTTCCCCTCTTTTGCTCAGCTTGGCGTAAATGGCCGGCTTTAGCCGGGCTTTTTCGACAAGCTGAGAGCGCCTCCGGCGCTCTTTTTCAGCTGATTCCATCAGATCGGCCGGTTATCGAATGACATCCACACCCATATAGGGGCGCAGCACCTCCGGCACGGTTACAGAGCCGTCTGCATTCTGGTAGTTCTCGAGAATGGCGGCAACCGTGCGGCCGACGGCGACACCGGAGCCGTTGAGGGTGTGCACCAGCTGCGCCTTATCCTTGGCATCCTTTTTGAAGCGGATCGCGGCACGACGTGCCTGGAAATCCTCGAAATTCGAACAGCTCGAAATCTCAACATACCGGCCGTAAGACGGCATCCAGACTTCGATGTCATAGGTCTTGGCGCTGGAGAAACCGAGATCGCCGGTCGAAAGCGTCACCACGCGATAGGGCAGTCCAAGCAGCTGCAATACCCGCTCAGCGTCATTTGTCAGCTTCTCGAGCTCCTCATAGCTGGTCGCCGGATCCGCGAATTTGACCAGCTCGACCTTGTTGAACTGGTGCTGGCGGATGAGACCGCGGGTGTCACGGCCGGCGCTGCCCGCCTCTGCCCGGAAACAGGCGGAATAGGCGCAATATTTGATGGGAAGCTTTGCGCCATCGAGGATCTCGTCACGGTGCATGTTCGTGACCGGAACCTCGGCGGTCGGGATGAGGAAATAGTCGTCGTTTACGAGCTTGAAGGCATCCTCCTCGAATTTCGGGAGCTGCCCGGTGCCGGTCATCGAGGCACGGTTCACCATATAGGGTGGCAAAATCTCGGTATAGCCATGTTCCGTGTGGGTGTTGAGGAAGAAGTTGATGATGGAGCGCTCGAGCCGGGCGCCGAGGCCGCGATAAAAATGGAACCGCGCGCCGGTCACCTTAGCGGCCGTTTCGGGATCGAGAATCCCGAGATTCGCGCCGATATCCCAGTGGGCCAGCGGCTCAAAATCGAATTTGGTCGGCTCGCCCCAATGGCGCATATCGAGATTTTCCGTGTCGTCTTTGCCGTATGGTACGCTCTCGTGCGGGATATTCGGAACCGAGAGCAGAAGGTTTCGCTGCTCGCCCTCGAGCTCGGAGAGCCGGGCGCCGAGCGTCTTCCCCTCGTCGGCAAGCGCCTTCATCCGCTCCATGATCGCGGAGACATCGCCGCCCTCCTTTTTGATGCGGGGAATATCGCGGCTTGCCGCGTTCTGCTCCGCCTTGAGCGAATCCGCCCGGCCACTGACGGCGCGGCGCTCCGCGTCGATTTCCAGAATCCGATCGATGACCGCGTCCATATCCTTGTTGCGGGAACGCATGGCCTGCTTTACCTGCTCCGGATTGGCACGAACGACCTTGATGTCCAACATAGCTGATCTCCCTTTCTATTCCGGCGGATTCCTCCGCCCTGTTGTGCTGTCTATATCTCCGGCGAAAGGCCGTTTGCAAGCGACTGCAAATCCTCGCGGTCGTAAAACTCGATCTGTAAAACGCCGCCCTTCCGGTTCTCGATCACCTTGACACGGCGGCCGAGATGCTCGCTGAGCGACAGCTCCACCTCATCAAACAGGCTGTCGCGGGCGAAGGCCTGTCTGGCTGTCGCGGGACGCGCCTCGTGGGAGGATTTGGCCATCCGCTCGAGCTCCCGGACCGAGAGACCCTTGGAAACAGCGGTCTCAGCGGCGGCCAGCTGCTCCGCCTCGGTGGAAAACGAGAGGACGGCGCGCGCATGACCGGCAGAAAGCCGTCCGGAGGCGACCTGTTCGGCGACGGCGTCCGGCAGGTGCAGCAGCCGGAGCGCGTTCGCCACGGCGGGACGGGATTTGTTGACCGCGCGGGCGGTCTCCTCCTGCGTCAATCCGTAAGATTCCATCAGCGTGCGGTAGCCGAGCGCCTCCTCCATCGGGTTGAGATCCTCACGCTGGAGATTTTCAATCAACGCGAGCTCGGCGGCCTCCTGATCCGACATCTCCCGGATCACAACCGGCACCTCGTCCAGCCCGGCGAGCCGGGAGGCGCGCCAGCGCCTCTCCCCCGCGACCAGCTGATAGGAGCCGTCGGCGAGCGGGCGCACAAGAAGCGGCTGCAAAACGCCGTGCTGAGCGATGGAGTCCGCGAGCTCGGCCAGCGCCTCGTCGTCGAACTGCTTGCGGGGCTGCGCGCGGTTGGGGACAATGTCCAGAATGCGCAGCGAGACGGTTTTGCCCGCTTCCTCGACGCTGTTTTCTGCGAACAGCGCGTCCAGTCCCTTGCCGAGACCGCCTTTTTTGATCGCCATATCAGCGCCTCCTCATGGTTTGCTCAAAAGCTCCTCGGCCAGCCGGTCATAGGCCAGCGCACCCTTGGAGGAGCGATCGTAGTAGTTGACGGGTTTGCCGAAGCTCGGCGCCTCCGAAAGGCGCACGCTGCGCGGGATCGCGGAAGCGAAAACTTTCCGCGGGAAAAATCGTTTGACTTCTGCGACAACCTGCTGGGTGAGGTTGAGACGGCCGTCGTACATGGTCAGCACCACACCCTCGAGATCCAGCGCCGGATTATACAGCCGTTTGACCTGCCGTACCGTGGTCATCAGCTGCGACATGCCGTCCAGCGCGTAGTATTCGCATTGCAGCGGCACAAGAAAGCTGTCGGCGGCGCAGAGTGCATTGAGGCTGAGCAGTCCGAGCGAGGGCGGACAGTCGATAAACAGGTAGTCATAGGTATCGCGCAGCACGGCGAGCACCGCCTTGAGACGGCTTTCGCGGCGATTTTGCTCAACGAGCTCGATCTCCGCTCCCGCGAGACGAACGCTGCACGGCAGCAGATCGACATTGCGGAATGCCGTGTGGACGACCGCTTCCGATGCCTCCGCGAGCCCGATCAACAGCTCATAGGTGGAAACGCCGACCTCCCGCTTGTCGAGGCCAAGGCCGCTGGTGGCGTTGCCCTGGGGATCGAGGTCGACAAGCAGGCAGCGTTTGCCGGCTGCGCCGACAGCAGAGGTCAGATTGACCGCCGTCGTGGTTTTGCCGACCCCGCCCTTCTGATTGAATACCGCGATGATCTTGCCCATGCCGCCCCTCTTTTCCCGAAAATTCAAAGTAGATTTATTATAGCACGCTTTTTCCCGAGAATAAAGAGGGTTTGCGGAAAAAAGCGGACAGAAAAGCAGCCGATTCCCGGAAAAAGGAAATCGGCTGCGGAGAATGAACGGTCAAAGAGATTGTTTGCGCCGTTTCCGAAGACGCAGCAAAAGCACGACAAGCAGAATCACAGCGAGCAGCGCAGCGCCCGCTATCAGCAGGATGCCTCGCCAATTTGGGACAAAGGAGCGGGCGATATCCAGCTGAATGTTATTTTTTTCAACATTCAGCGCCACTGCCTGTTCTTCGAAGTTCGGAACCTCATCCCGCAGAAACGCGAACATCGGCTCCCGGTTGTCTGCCGACTCGATGGAAACCATCAACCGATTGGTCGCCTCATTCAGACCCAGCTGATAGATCCCGAAGCGCGTCATCTGCGGGGTGAGTGCCTCCTGTATGCTTTGCAGATAGGAGATGGAATAGGGTTGAATCCGGATGGTATACAGATCATCGGTGAGCGTCGCCTCATCGACGGGCAATGTACCACCGTACCGCGCAGCGAGCTCATCCACTGCCGTCCCCACCAGCTCCTCCGTCAGCAGAGCGGCTATCCGCTCCGACGCCGCCTGGTTGGTGACGGAGACGACAAGCCGATTGTCCTCGGCGATATGGATGCCGGCGATGTCTCCCCCGGCATAGGCCGCTTTTTTTCCGCCGAGCTGATCCAGCAGCCTGGAACCGACAATGGCACTCAGTGAATGGCGGCACTCATCCGGGGCCGTTTCCTTCGCCGCTGCGGGCAGGACGGAAAACAACAGAATTGTCAAGGCGACGGACAGCCAGCGCATACAAAACGATTTCATAAAACGGCACCTCCTCTGCATTTTAAGAAACGCGCTGCAAAACAATACGGGCATCTGTAGTATCAACAACCCCATCAAAGCAAATATTTTCTATAAGAAATTATACATATATTTTTATAAATGTAAATAGATTTGCGGGTTTATCTTAAAATAAATAATTGAAATGATATCACCCAATCAGCGCCAGCAGCTCCTCGGCGGAGAGGGTCGAGAGGATGCCGTCCCCTTCCTGTACAACCGCGTCGGCAAGTTCGCTCTTGACGTTTTGCAACTTGAGAATCTTCTCCTCAATGGATCCCTGGGCGATCAGCTTGTAGACCTGGACACTCTGGCGCTGACCGATGCGGTGAGCTCGATCGGTCGCCTGGTTCTGCACCGAGAGATTCCACCAGGGATCGTAGTGGATGACAACATCCGCACCGGTGAGGTTAAGGCCGGTTCCGCCCGCCTTGAGCGAGATCAGGAACACATCCGCCGCGCCATCCGCGCGGTTAAAGCGCTCGACCATATCGGCACGCTTTTCCTTTGGAGTGGAGCCTTGGAGAAGAAAATAGGAGATCCCCTCTTTTTTCAGCCGCTTTTCGAGAATCGCGAGCATGGAGGTGAACTGCGAGAAGAGCAGCACCCGGTGGCCGCCCGCGACCGCCTCCCGAAGCAGCTCCATGCAGGTCTCGAGCTTGGCGCTGCCGCCGGTGTAGTTATCGAAGCAGAGAGAAGGGTCACAGCAGATCTGCCGCAGCCGGGTCAGCATGGCGAGCACCTGTATGCTGGTCCGCCCCGGGCCGTCGGCGGCGAACCGGTCGCCGAGCTCCTGCCGCATTTGCAGCGCCTCCGCGAGATAGAGCTTGCGCTGGGTTTCCTCCATGGGCGCGGTGACAACCGTCTCGGTTTTGGGCGGCAGCTCGCGCAGCACATCCCGTTTCAGCCGCCGCAGGATAAACGGGCCGCAGAGCCGCCGCAGCTGTGCGAGAGCCTCTGTGTCGCCGTCCTTGACGGCAGGCAGCTCAAACTGCTCACGGAACCGGGAATAGCTGTAGAGAAAGCCCGGCATCAGAAAATCGAAGATGCTCCAGATCTCGCTGAGCCGGTTCTCGATCGGGGTGCCGGTAAGGGCGAAGCGCTGGCGGCTCTCGATCGCCTTGACTGCCCGCGCATTCTGGGTGTTGGAATTTTTGATATACTGCGCTTCGTCGAGCACATGATAGCGGAATTTTTTGCCGGTATACTGCCCGATGTCCCGCTTGAGCAGGTCATAGGAGGTGACGACAACGTCATAGGCGCCCACCCGACGGATGTCGGTCGCCCGTTGCTCCGCCGTGCCGAGGATAGTCAGAACGGTCAGCGACGGCGCAAATCGGCGCAGCTCACTCTCCCAGTTGAGCACGAGCGAGGAAGGACAGACGACGAGCGACGGCTCGGTGTTGCCCTGTTCCCGCGCATCCAGCAGCAGTGAGATAATTTGCAGCGTTTTGCCGAGACCCATGTCGTCCGCGAGAATACCGCCGAAGCCATAGCGCTCCATGGTTTTCAGCCAGCGAAAGCCGGTGCGCTGATAGCTTCGGAGAATCGGCTGGAGGCTCTCCGGCGGCGTGAACTCGCTGTCGGGAATGCTCTTGACCGATTTGACCAGCTCACGGAAGGCGGTGTCCCGCCGGAAAGGCAGACTGTCCTCTTCCCGCATCACCTGATCGAGATAGAGACTGCGGAATTTCGGCGCTCGCACATGCTGCTCCTGGAGCTGCCGGTCGGTGAGCGCGAGCGCGTCGGCGATTCGGGCAAAACCGGCCAGTGACGGGTCGGCGAGCGAGAGGAACTGGCCCGAGCGCAGGCGATGGTACCGCTTGCGCCGGCGATAGGAGGCGAGCAGCCCGGCGAGCTCGGCGCGGTCGATGCCCTCGACGTCGATGTCCAGCTCGAGCAGATCCAGCGACAGGTTCACACCGATCGCAATTTTTGGCGGCGGCAACACCGCGTTCTCGCGGAAGGCGTCGCTGAGATAGACATCCATGATCTCGGAAAAAGAGGCCAGACCGTCGGTCAGGAACTGGAAATATGTGTCCTCGTCCGCGCGCAGCACCAGCAGCCCGGTCTCCGGCTGGTAGCTCGTGAACCAGTGTTCCGCCGCGAGCTGAGCCCGCATTTCTCCGATCCGGTTGCGGACAAGGGCGGTCTCTGCCGTCTCGTAGGGAGAAAAGGTCTGCTCGCCATAGCGAAATTCCAGCCGACCGGTCACGGTCAGCGGCTCGGGCGCGTCGAGATAGAGCGCTGTTTCAAGCGTGTCCGGCCGGTGGGTGAGCAGTGCTTCGGTATCGCCTTCCCACTGGAGTTGATCCTGCAAAAGCGGCAGTACAGCGGCGCAGAACTCGTTGATATCCGCGTCGGCGAGAAAGAGACGGCCGCTTTGTCCCCGCATGGTTTCCAGAAACGGGCGGATCCGTCGGGAAAAGGCGGCGTCGCAGCGGTAGAACCCGTCTCCAAACAACAGAAAAAGACGGTCGCCCCCCTCCGCAAAGGGCGGACAGGGCATGGAAAGCGTGAGGCCGCCGCGGGCTTCCACGCGTTCAATGCGAACCGTGAGCGGCGGTTTGCCGTCGAACAGATGAATCTCACGCGTTCCGCCGGATGTGGAGGCGAGCGATACCGGATGATCCGCACAGAGTGAGAAAAAGCGGTCGAGCCCGGCCGGGGTGAGCGGCAGCTCGCGGCCGAGGCGCG
>ERZ1026998.227-NODE-227-length-21956-cov-4.688416_pt1 | contig 21956 bp, 18 predicted proteins | sample MGYA00519288_ERZ1026998 | MGnify/ENA primary metagenome ERZ1026998 (study PRJEB26926, sample SAMN06164454) | human gut metagenome | biome: ENVO:00009003; feature: ENVO:2100002; material: ENVO:00002003 | host: Homo sapiens | place: USA | collected 2012 ...
TTGCGAAAAGGCTTGATTCCCGGTATAATACAAGATGGGAATGGCGGCGGCCGGCAGAGCCGGCGGGCCGCTGTGAGAAAGGAATGGTCATACGATGAAACAGGACAAGATCGTCATTCTGGACCTCGGCAGTACGGAAAATACCGTGCTGGCGCGGGAAATCCGTGCACTTGGTGTGTACAGCGAGATTTATCCGCACGATATCACGGCGGCGGAGCTGCGCGCGATGCCGAATGTGCGCGGCGTGATTCTGAACGGCGGTGAAAACCGCGTGGTGGACGGTGTCGAAGTCGATGTGGCGCCGGAAATTTATGAAACCGGCATCCCGGTGATGGCCGCGGGCCATCCAAAGGCGCGCTGTGAGCGGACGTATGAGAGCTGGCCCGCTGCGGCGGCGGATTTCCGTGAGGCGGTTCGCGCGTTTGTCTTTGACGTCTGCGGCGCCGAGGCCAACTGGAACATGAAGAATTTCATCGCGGATGAGATCGAGCGGGTTCGCGCGCAGGTTGGGGATAAAAAGGTGCTGCTGGCGCTGTCCGGCGGCGTCGACAGCTCGGTTGTCGCAGCGTTGCTGCTCAAGGCGATTGGCAGTCAGCTCACCTGTGTCCATGTCAACCATGGCCTGATGCGCAAGGATGAATCGGAGAGCGTGGTGCGGGTGTTCCGCGACGAGCTCGGGGCGCATCTCGTCTATGTGGACGCGACCGAACGGTTCCTCGGGAAGCTCGAAAATGTTGCCGATCCGGAGCAGAAGCGCAAGATCATCGGCGGCGAGTTCATCCGCGTGTTCGAGGAAGAAGCGCGGAAGCTCTCCGGAATTGAGTTCCTCGGCCAGGGAACGATCTATCCTGATATCATCGAGAGCGGCACCAAGACTGCGAAAATGGTCAAGAGCCACCACAATGTCGGCGGCCTGCCGGAGGATCTGCAGTTCCAGCTGGTGGAGCCGCTGAAGCAGCTGTTCAAGGATGAGGTGCGCGCCTGCGGCAAGGAGCTTGGTCTGCCGGATACGATGGTCTATCGTCAGCCCTTCCCCGGCCCCGGACTCGGCGTGCGCTGCCTCGGTGCGATCACACGTGACCGGCTGGAGGCGGTGCGCGAGTCGGATGCGATCCTGCGGGAGGAGTTTGCGGCCGCCGGTCTCGACAAGACAGTCTGGCAGTATTTCACGATTGTACCGGATTTCCGTTCGGTCGGCGTGCGGGATAATGCCCGGTCGTTTGAATACCCGGTCATCCTGCGTGCGGTCAACACCGTGGATGCCATGAGCGCAACGGTGCCGGAACTGGATTGGGCGGTGCTGCAGCGGGTGACCGCGCGTATCCTTGCGGAGGTGCCGAATGTCAACCGTGTCTGCTTCGATCTCTCGCCGAAGCCGACCGCCACGATCGAGTGGGAGTAGTAGCCACTTACCCGAAAACCCAGTATTTATGCGGGTTTTCGGGTTTATTTTTTCTCCCGGGTACACGGAAGGTACACGCAAAACTTTATGCGAAGGACTCTAAACGGTCAGCAACTTCCCCGTGTTTGGTAGGATACAGGTGCGAATAAATCTCTAAAGTTGTTGTCACGCTTTCATGTCCAAGACGTTCGCTGATAAGTAATGGTGCAAACCCAAGTTCTATGAGTAAGCTGGCGTGGCTGTGGCGAAGATCATGCACTCGTATGAGACGCAAATTGGTCTTCCTGCAGCCTCGTTCCATCTCACTTTTCAAATAGTGTTTGGTAACCTCAAATAATCTGTCTGACGGATCGTAGCCGTACAGTCTGTCGGCGTAATCCTTTACCATAGCGCAAACAAATTGCGGCAAGGTAATTTTGCGGTTGCTTTTCGGCGTTTTCGGATCAAGGAAATAATCCTCTCCGTCCACGCGTGCATAGCTTTTTGTAATTGAAACCGTCCGTTCCTCAAAGTCGAAATCATTCAGGTTTAAGGCAAGCATTTCACCGGAACGCATCCCGGACCAGTAAAGCAGATTAAAGATAACCTTTGACTCCAGCTTATCGCTGATAGCTTCGCTAAATATTTTGAATTCATCCGTTGTCCAGAACTGCTCCAAGCCGGAATTCTTTTTGCCTATGGCGCCGCTTTTCTTCACCGGATTGCCGGCAAGTCCGTAATACTTGACGGCAAAGTTAAAGATTGCGGATAACTGACTGTTCAGCGTTCTCAGATATGTAGGCTTATAGTTTTTCTGATTGCCCATCAATTCCGACTGCCAGTGGCGTATTGTCATCGGCTGGATTTCGTTGACCTTTAGGTTCTTGAAATACGGCATAATGTGAACAGCAATAATATCTTCTTTGCCTTTATAGGTAGTAGGTCTCAATCTGGCTTTGCAATCTTCCATATAGATTTCAACCATATCGCCAAAACGCATATCACAAGAGCTTGAGGTCTTGCTGAGAACATCCAATTCATACTGCTTGGCTTCTTTTTGCAGCCGGAACCCTTTTTTCTTTTTCTGCTTCTTGGTTCCTGTCCAATCTGTGTAAACAAATTTACAGTACCATAAACCTGTCTTTTCGTCTTTGTAGGTCGGCAATGATTTCACCTCCAATCTATTAGAATTATCATCGCCCGGATACGGTTTCACTTTTACTTACAGATATGTATTCTCGTAGAAGTATTTGGCGGATACTTTGCCCGCCACCGTTAATTTACCGGCTTTATTCAATTCATCATTGAGCCGTTTGATAATACGGTACGCCGTGCTGCGAGAGACATCCAGCAGTTCAGAGACATCCGTTGCTGTCAAAAATCGCTTGTTTGCAGGTATGGCTGTCCGTTTTTGTTCTAACATAAAGCCTCCTTTCCGGCAGCCTGCAGCAACGGTGTATCCTTGCGACATTATCATTATACTACTTTCCGCAAAAGATCCATTGTACGACTGCCATTATAATAAATATGAAAAACAAAGTTATTTCAAACGAAATACACCTAACCGCCGGACCATTTCCTACGCTCATTTCGACCGTGTATTTGCAGGTCACGCTATGCGTTGTTTCATCTGTGGGCGCGCTCATATCCCGGCACACTATCCGCAAATCCTGTATAACTTCCGACGGGGCTATGAAATTGTCAAGGTACATAAGAGGACAATGCTCTTGGCTTGTCCTTTCATAAAATAAACACGGAGATTCCCCGTGTTTTTCTGCAAAAGCAATTCAATATTTTTTTGACGCTCATTTCTAAAAAACTATATATGGTTTGCGAAGTCTTGACAAGCACAATATCTTGTGGTATAATTCCTCTGTAATTGATTTTTGTGCGCCACCCGTATGGGTATTAGCAGTATAACTGCATTGCACAGGCTGTTATGTTTGTATTATGTCAGTAGTGTAGCTGCGCCGTGAGGCCGGTTATGTACTGGCATTTTTTATTTATAAGGATACTTCATATCCTCTGCGAGAATGACGCCGGTTCGTAATTTATTACGGACACAATTGCCTTTGATGGTATGGTTGTTATTCTCGCTTTTTTTATGCCCAAAAAGCCCTTGTGCTTTTGGAATATATTAAAGAAAGGCGGAAAACCGAATGAAAAGACGAAATCATCGACACTTGCGAAAGCGAATGTCAAGACCTGCTGTGTTCAAACAGCAGGCGATCAGGAAGGAGGCTCGAAAGCTTGCAAAGTACCCAATGAAAACGGTGTATGTTCACCCTGCAAGGCTGAAACAAGCCCAGAAAAGAGGTGCGTGATATGCCGGAAACAAGGAGTGCTTACGAACCGATGGTTTTGGTGGATACGGCAAATCTGCCGGAGGAGGAATGGCTGGAATGGCGCCGCCGGGGAATTGGCGGCAGTGATGCAGCCGCTATTTTAGGTGTGTCTCCCTTTGCAACCGCCCGTGACCTCTACTACGACAAACTGAAAGTCGTATCGTATGAGGACGGCGAAAGCAACTGGGTGGCAAAGAAGGTCGGGCATTTGCTTGAAGATTTGGTGGCTGAGATATTCCATGTGAAAACAGGCTTTCAGATCTATCAGGTAAAGAAGATGTTTTATCACCCGGTCTATACCTATATGCTGGCGGATGTAGATTACTTTATCCGATTGCCAAACGGCAAAACAGCGATTCTGGAAATCAAGACCACAAACTACAACGCAAAGGATCATTGGTGGTGTGACGGACGGGAAATTGTCCCGATCAACTATGAAATCCAGGGACGCCATTATATGTGTATAATGAATGTTGACGAAGTGTATTATTGCTGTCTTTACGGCAACAACGAGAACGAAGTCATCATCCGGCATATTGAGCGTGATCCGGATTATGAGGCAGAGCTGATTGCTCTGGAAGGCAACTTCTGGAACAACCACGTTCAGGCTCAGGTACCGCCACCGTACACAGAGGACGGCGATTTGATTATCGAAAGTGCCAGACGTCATTTCGGTCCTGCTGATGAAAACGCCCCGGTTATCGAACTGAGCGTACCGTTAGCGAGCAGCTTGGTGCGTTACACGGAACTGCAGGCAGAAAAGTCAGAACTCAACCGAGAGGTCAAGCGTGTCGAGAACGAAATGAAACGATTGCAAGGTCGTATCGTTGCGGAAATGGGACGAAGCTGTACCGCCACTGCAAACAGTAACGATGGCTCCTATACCATTACCTACAAGCCGGTAATTAAGCCGGGTATCGACAAGGAAGGTCTGGTAAGGCTCCAGGCACAGCATCCCGATATTTATGAGGAGTATGTAAGAATGTCGGAGAGCCGCCGGTTCTATGTGAAAAGGTCGCTGGATGAAGCGGCTTAATTTATGAAAGGATGGTGCAAGTGACAAAGGAAACACATCAGGAAAACAGTAAAGGAGGGTTAAATCGTGGGATATGTCGGAACTTATGATCGGACGATTTTCTATAATCCGAACAACAAGTATTGCATTATCAGTGTAAAAACCTCCGACCAAAGCGTACCGCAGCAAGCCAGAAGCGCCTACCGCCACCGCGACAATATGATACGCTTTATTGCTGTCGGCTATGAGTTGCCTCAGACCGACAAGGTAAGCATGATTTTGGACGGCGAATGGGAAAACGGGAAGCATGGCGTTCAGCTGCAGGTGGAAAAATGCGAGGAAATCGTACCGCAGACCAAGGAAGGCGTCTACGGCTACCTCTCTTCCAGACTGATTAAGGGTGTTGGCGAGAAAACAGCGGCATTGATTGTCGGGCGTTTCGGCGCCGATGCTCTGCGTGTGCTGGAGAATGAGCCGGAGCGGCTGCTTGAAATTCGTGGTATTACGCCCGATAAGCTGGAGGACATCAAAGCCTCCTACGCTGAAAGCAGATGCGTCAGGGATTTGATGATCCTTTTGACGCCTTTTAATGTAACGCCAACGGCCGCTATGAAGATCTACGAGCATTTCGGTTCCCGCAGTGTGGATATTCTGCAAAAGAATCCTTATGAGTTGTGTCAGGTATTCGGGTTCGGTTTCAAGAGAGTGGATGCGATTGTCCGCAAGGGCGATTTGCCCCTTAACTCTCCGATGCGGATTCACGGCGCCGTATTTGCGGCGTTGGACGCCCAGCGTAATGAAAAGGGACATCTTTTCCTGGATGAAACCGCACTGGCGAAAACAGGCGTTAAGCTGCTCAACGAGAATATTCCGGAGGAGCAGGTCAAGGTAACCCCGGAAGAAGTTGATTCTGTCATACAGGATATGATTTTGAAGGGTGAAATTATTTGCAGCAACGGGAACATCTATCAGATCAACTGCTTTGTGCAGGAGGATGAAACTGCCCGAAAGATTGCAGAGATATTGGCAGTGCTGCCGGCTGAAGTGGACGTCTCCGAATCCTTGGCGTATGTCCGTAAAAACCTCGGACTTGCCTTGTCGCAGAGACAAAGCGAGGCTGTATATATGGCTTTCCGCAGCAATCTGTCCATTATCACAGGTTCCCCCGGTACCGGTAAGACAACGGTATTGCGAGCGATCATAGAGGTCTTTCAGATGCTCTACCCCAAGGGAAAGATCCTGCTTGCGGCGCCGACCGGACGAGCCAGCCGAAGAATGGCAGAGAGCACGGGAAGAAACGATGCGAAAACCTTGCATAGTCTGTTGGGACTTCCCGGGGACAGCGAGCCGATCAACAAGGACAAACAGAAAGAGCCTTTGGACGCCGACCTTATCATCGTTGACGAGAGTTCTATGATCGATATGTGGTTGGCGCACAAGTTCTTTCACCGTGTCCGTCCCGGAACAAGGGTTATTTTGGTTGGAGACGTGGATCAGCTGCAAAGCGTCGGCGCCGGTGATGTATTCCGTGAACTGATTGACAGCGGACTGATGCCCGTAACGGTGCTCAATGAGATTTTTCGTCAGAAAAAGGGCAGTATTATTGCTTACAATGCGAAACGCATCAACGAGGCAAATATTGACCTTCAGTACGGCGAGGATTTTCAGTTTGTAAAGTGTCAGACGCAGGAAGAAGCAGCCGATTTGATCTGCCGCATATTTTGTGAGCTGGTGCAGCAACACGGCATTGAAAAGGTGCAGATATTGTCTCCGTTCCGTTCGGAAGGGCTGGCTTCGGTGGATAAGCTGAATGCTGCTATCCGCGAGATTGTCAATCCGGTCAGCGGCGAGTCTCCCGATTTGAAGGTGGGAAGCCATTATTTCCGTGTGGGTGATAAGGTGATGCAGACCAAAAACAATGCAAAAGCTTCCAACGGTGATATTGGCTATATTCGCAGGATGGGACGGGATGAAAAGAATGAGATGAAGGTCACGATTGAATTTTCCGGCGACCGCATTGCCGAATACGGTATGGAAGAAATGGGCTACATTGAGCTGGCTTATGCGACCACCGTACATAAGGCGATGGGATCGGAATTTGATATTGTGATTATGCCTATCCTCCGCAGTCATTACATTATGCTGAACCGTAATATCGTTTACACAGCAATTACCCGTGCGAAGGAACAGGTCATTCCGGTCGGTCAGAAGAAAGCGCTGATCATGGCGATTCTCAAAAAGACCACCGGCAAGAGAAATACGCTGCTCGGTGAGCGCATCGGCAAATACTTGAAAGCCTTTGCCCGCCAAAACGAATTAAAAAAGGTTAGTTGATACGAAGCGGTTTGCAGAAAAATGCAGGGTTGCTTCGTGTTTATTTATGAAAGGAGTATTTAGAATGAGTGTAAATCAAAACGCAACGATGTATGAATCCATCCCCGTAGTATCCGAGCTGAACAAGGTACAGGGGTTTGACCCGCTGAAATTCCTGCGTAAGAACAAGGACGGCAGCAAAGGTCTTGACCTCAAGTACAAGAAGCTCTGGTTCCGTTTGAAATATCCGAACGGCAGAATCAAGCTGTCTTCGATCCGAATTACCGACCAGCTGGCCATCATTGAAGCCCGTGTGTATTTCGATAAGAACGACACACAGCCGAAAGCCAGCTTTATTGCCCAGCGTGAAGCCAAAAGCACCCCGGGCGGTCTGTATATCGAGTCTGCACAGCACGCCGCCATCGATCAGGCATTATCCGATGCAGGATTTGGTGTGCAGTTTACCTCTGCCGCAGAAACCGCAGGCAATGCTCCTGTTGTTCAAACGGCAAAAGAACAGCCGGTTGTGGCTGAGACTATTCCTGTAAAGGAAACGGCGGCTGCAGTTGAGACGCCACCTGTTACTGAAACGGTTGCCGAGCAGTCGGTTGTAACACCGATTGCCGAAGAACCGCCTGCAGCAACAGTTGTTGCGGAAACTCCCGTTGCTGCGGAGAAAACGGTTGCCGAGCCGCCCGCAGAGATTGCACAGGCGGTTACTGAAACCGTTGCTGAGACTGCAGCGGAAGCAGTTGCGGAAGACGAAGGCGAAGAAGTTGAGGATGAAGTTTCAGAAGGCGCTGCCGCAGGTATTGCCTATACTGCGGATATGCCCGTAGAGGACATCTGCTCTATGATGACGCTGGAGGAAGCCGGTAATGTGATCGTACCGATTGGTACTTGTAAGGACTGGACGATGGCACAGGTTGCCGACCGGCGCCCCGCAAGTCTGAAATGGTACATCAACGGTTATACGGGCAGCGACAATATTCTTCGTGCAGCAGCGACCATTATGCAGGGAACTCTGGAACTGCAGAAAGCAAGCTGATTTCCTGCTGATATTTTCTAAGGAAGGAGGCTTGACTATGGGCCAGACGCACGATTTCCCGTTTGGCATAATGGATGTGGTCGAACTGCTTCATTTGCGGATCAGGCGGCCAAGTCCCCAGGGGGTCTATGTGGATTGCCCCATCTGCAATGACAGGCGGGGAAAAATGCACATCAACAAACAGAACGATACCTGGCGCTGCAATTACTGTGATGAAAGCGGCGGTATGCTGTCCCTGTACGCAAGACTGCATAGTATGAGCACATCGGAAGCCTATCGGGAAATTCGTGATGCTATGTTAAACGGCGTCGGTCTTTCGGATTATGCGGTGAAATATCCGGACAAGCCAAAGGCTGAAACAATAGAGGACACTCCGATTGCCGATATTACAGTACGCCATAAAACCTTCACCGCACTTTTGTCTATACTGACTCTTTCAAAGGAGCACCGTGAGCATCTGCAAACGGTAAGAGGGCTGACGGACGAGCAGATTGAGAAACTGGGATACAAAAGTACCCCTCCCTTCTATATGTGCCGTTCGTTAGCAAGCCGGCTTCTTGAAAAGGGGTATCAGCTGGAGGGCGTTCCGGGGTTTTACCAGAAAGACGGTCAGTGGACGATTGCAAGTTCCACCTATACCTCAGGCATTCTGATCCCGGCACGAACGCGGCAAGGGTGCATCAGCGGTTTTCAAATTCGGTTGGACGTACCGCTGAAAAATGAGGATGATCCGCCTGACAAGCAGGGAGCCAAATATATCTGGTTCTCTTCCGTTGGAAAGCCAAAAGGCACTTCCTCCGAAAGCCCGGCTCATTTCGTGGGAGATCCTGACGCCGGAGTTGTCTATGTTACGGAAGGGCTCTTGAAATCCGATATTTCTCATTACCTTATGAACCGTACTTTTGCGGCTACGGCAGGCGTCAATAATATGGCACAGCTGGAGCTTCTGTTAAAGGAGCTTGCCGAAAACGGTACGCATACGATCATTGAGGCTGAGGATATGGACAAGTATCGTAATGAAGCCGCCGCTAAAGGCGCGCTGAAGCTGTACGAGTTGGCAAGGAAATACGGCATGATGTGCCGTGGGCTTAACTGGAATCCGAATTACAAAGGCGCCGATGATTGGCAGCTTGCCTTGAAGCGAAATGCCGCTGTGAAGGAGGACAGCAGGATGAATTTCAGGCAGAGATTGATGTATGGTCTCTGCGACTTTGACGCAATCGACGATGATATAGAGGATTGGCATGAAAGTACCGAATGTGAGTGTGAGCTGCACGAATATCTGGGGCTGACTTGGGAAGATTATTCCTTATTTGTGTCGGATCCCTCTGAGTTTGAACATCGTTTGCTATCGCAAAGGCAGGAGCAAAGATTTCGGATATACCAGTTGGATATCAGCCTTTACAATGTGATTCCGTTTGCATTTGGCGGTATAGATGCTCTGCAGAAAGCAGGTCATGAGTATCCGCCGGCAGCGAAGTACAGGCTGGTACATGAGGGTATGCTGTATTGTGATGAGAACGAGGACGACTGCACACGACTCACACGGATTGCACAGCAGTTCGGTGATGTTCTGCCCAATGATTACAAAGGCAGAAGCGTCGCACCGTCCGATGTACTGGAACTTTTCGACGATACGGACAGGCGTTATTTCTACCGTGACGTCGGGAAGTTTTGTCCGGTGAAGTTTTCACCAATGCTGGCAAAGAAGTAAGATTAGCCGTAAGGCTGTCGTTAAGAATGGGATACAGTATGGGCTGATACCTGTGCTGTATCCCAATTATTTTGTAAAGGAGACTGAAATGATGAATGTTGATAACGGAATGGAACTACGCACAACTACCCCTTTGACTGCGATTGCAGAGCAAAGAGATGATGAACGCCAGCAGGCGGAAGCAGAAGCGGCTCAAAAGCTGTTGCAGCAGATGCAGGCCGGTGAAGCAGTAACAGACGAGGATACTTCCAAAGACGATGCCGAAGCAAAGGCAAAAGCCGAGGAAGACGCCAAACGCCGGGCTCACGAAGAATCGGAAGCGCAGCGAAAAGCAGAATGGGAACGCAAACAGCGTGAAAAGGAAGAAGCAGAACAGGCAGCGTGGGAAAGCGCTGTGGCAATGGATGACGATGCGGTTATGATGGCTTCTATGAAGCGTGTCGGTGATGATGCAGAGCGTCTGACCCGCCGTAATATGAAGCAGTGCGTAACCGAGCATATTCAGACAAAATGCCTGAGCGAGCCTGCGTTTGCAAGACAGGTTATGCACCCCCGTAAGACCATGATTCGTTGTTTCCGTTATATTACCCGCAAGGCAAAAGATTTTGTCAAGCAGGAGATGGAGGACAATGATGAAAAGCCGATTGGCGGCGGCTACGGCTGTGATGTTCCCGATGACCTGTGCTATCAATGGGCTGAAGAATACTTTTTCGATATGGATGCCGAAGAAGATAAGGAAAAGGAAGAAAAATTCGTACCGAAGCCCTATACCGGAAAATCTGCTCCGAAATCCAAAAAGAAGACGGAAAAGAAAAAGCCGGAGCCTAAGAAGGAGCCGCCAAAGGAACAGCAGGCGGAAGATACGACTGACCAGTTGACGCTGTTCGGGGTGAAGGCAGGATGATAAACAAAAAAGCATGCCGTAAAGCTGCATCTAAAACTTTCCCAATCAGTGTAAATCATGGTCTGCTCTATCTGGAAACAGTCAGATATATCGTTCGTGTTAATGTGAAAAACATAGCCGGGAAACGCATTCTTATTCTGTACTTCTGTGCAGTTGAAGATATGCAGGACGGCAAGCTCACGCCGAAGTATGTTGTCTTTCAAGCCAGAGACGAGTTTATAACCTTGGAATACTGTGAGGGCGGTAAAAGTAAATGGCGGCAGGCAAGAACAAATTCTTTAGGAATGGGATACCGTTCGTTTTTTGCTGATTGCGCTTTCTATAACCACAATGAAGAATTGATGGTTATTCGCTTTTGCAATAATAATCAGCAGGAAAAGGGCTTCAAAGCTCTTGACCATCTGCAGATAAACCTTGCATATAAGCGTGAGCAAAGCAGAAAAAGAGCGAGAGAAGCAAAGATTAAAGAGCGAATGAAGAATGTGAAGCCTTTGCCTAAGAAATCTCTTCAGGCATGGCTGCAGAAGGAAGTCTTTCCTGCACACATCTTTTACTGCTACAAGAAAGGCACAAAGCGGCAAAACGGATATTGCACCCATTGTCATAAAAAGGTACAGGTGCTATCACCCCGGCACGGCAGGGAAATCCTTTGTCCGTCCTGCGGATGGAAGGCTACGGCGCATGCACAAGGCAGAAATTCCTATGTGTACGACCAAACAACAGCCCTTTATCTGCAAAATCACGGCGATGAACTGCTTGTCCGGGTATGTAAGGCGAGCGTATCCTACCGCGACCCTTATAAGCCGGAGGTTTCCGTATGGGAGAATGCCAGATTTTTTATCAGGGCAGACGGCAGCAGTCTTGACAGTGAGAATTATTATTACTCCTATGCTTCCGAAAAACTGACTCCCTGGACAAAAGGTATGCGGCCCTCCTTTAACCGCTGGGCGTATTACTTTGAGGCAGATACCTGCGGACACATTTATACGCAGAATCTGGACAAGGTGCTGAAAGGAACACCGTGGCAGTATTGCCAGCTCAAAGAATATTATTTGAGCCACAGAGAAACAATGGCTGTCACGCCGTATCTGCGTGAGTATCTGAGACATCCGGCATTGGAATATCTGGTAAAGCTTCGCTTATACAACCTTACCACCTTTGCGGTGTATGGCGACAGCGGATATTCGCTTGGCGAGAATCCGTTGAATATGAAAGGGCGAAATATCAAGGAAGTTCTTGGTATCGGCAAACAGTACCTTCCTCTTATGCAGGAGGTTGATGTTGACAGAGGCACTTTCTGGATGATGAAAAAGATGTTAGAGCGTGCAATGCCTTTTGATACTCGCTTTTTGAAGTGGAGTCAGGAGAATAATGTTCATAGCCTTGATGATTTGGAACGCTGTTTCAAATATACGACGGAACATAAGCTGATGCGTTATTTACAGGAGCAGGGCGAAGCTTTTGCACCCATTCCATATTCAAGCGAGACGCCGGTAAAACGAGCGTTTGGCGAGTATGGGGACTATATTCGGTTCTGTGAAGATCTGGAGTACGACCTGACAGATGATTTCATCCTGTTCCCCCGGCATCTAAAGGACGCACACGACCGGGTATCTGAAATGTTTAACACTCGCAAGGTTGAAATCTACAACAAAAAGATTGCTGCCGAATATGCGAACTGGGTGGAACGGTATCAGTTGACGAAGTACGGCTTGACGGTACTCCCGCCAAAGACGGTTTCTGAGATTGTAGATGAAGGTCATGCGCTGCATCATTGTGTCGGAGGGTATGCTTCCAGGGTCGCTGACAAAGAGTGTGTGATCTTGTTTCTGCGTGATGCAAAAAAGCCGGACACACCGTTTTACACCATTGAGGTAAAGGACGGAAAAGTGGCACAGATTCGCGGTAAGAATAACTGCGATCCGCCGCCGAATGTTCAGCGTTATATGAAAGTATGGGAACAGGCGAAACTGCTTCCTGTTTCAGAAATGCAGCGGGCTGCATAGAAAGGATGATACGGAATGAAAGAATTATTGACAAGGCAGCGTGAGCTGACAGCAAGGCTCAATGTGTACCGTGACGAGTATTACAATAAAAATGCTCCGTCAGTCTCGGACGCTGTATATGACCGGCTTTTCGACGAGTTGGCAGGATTAGAGGAACAAACGGGCGTCATTATGACAAACTCACCGACGCAGACCGTTGGTTATCCGGTGGTATCCGGTCTGCCGGAAGCAAAGCACGAAATACCGCTGTTATCTTTAGATAAGACAAAGCTGGTAAATGATCTGCTTCGTTTTCAGGATGGCCGTGTAGTAAACCTGTCGCCTAAACTGGATGGTCTTACAACGGAAATCATCTATGAGGATGGTATCCTGCAAAGACTCTCCACCCGAGGCGACGGCAATATCGGTGATAATATTACTCACAACGCATCTGCGATTGAGGGTATTCCGTTGCAGATTCCGTACAAGGAGAGGCTTGTTGTGGTTGGTGAAAGCTTTATTCGCAACAGCGATTTTGAGCGATTGCGCGAGGTGCTGGTTGACAGTTCGGGAAATCCCTACAAGAACAGCCGCAACCTTGCTTCCGGCTCAGTCCGTGCTTACAATTCTTCGGTTTGTACTCAGCGCTGCGTTCACTTTTTACCCTTTGCGGTAATTGACGGACTTCCTGAGATTGAAACCGAGACGGACAGTAAACGGATGAAACTGGCGAAGATCACAGAGTTTGGTTTTGGAAAAGTGCGGGCGATTCAGTTCAGCGCCGCCAATATGGATTTGATGGAACTTCACATCAAGGTGATGAAAGACAAAGCGGCTGAGGACGACCTGCCGATCGACGGGCTTGTTCTCACCTATGATTCGATTTCCTACTCACGCGCCTGCGGACGAACCGGACACCATTTCAAAGACGGTCTTGCCTTTAAGTTTGAAGATGAACTCTTTGAAACAAGGCTCGATCACATTGAATGGACGCCTACCCGTTCCGGTGAAATCTCTCCTGTGGCTGTTTTTGATACGGTTGAGATTGACGGCTGCGAGGTGTCCCGTGCTACGCTTCACAACCTCTCTTTCATTGAGGGGCTGGAGCTGATGCCTGGCAACCGTATTCTTGTGAGCAAACGAAATATGATCATTCCGCAGGTCGAAGAAAATCTTGACCGCGGAGCGTTTTCAATGGAGGATTTGGTTCCCGGCCGTTGCCCGTGCTGTGGGTATCAGACACAGATACATACCACACAGAAACGAGCGGACGGCGAACTGAAACTGACAAAGACCTTGTTCTGCCACAATCCGAATTGCGCATCGCAGAATTTACGCAAGTTCGTTCATTTTGTCAGCAAGAAAGCAATGGATATCGAGGGGCTGTCCGAAGCCACCTTAGAGCAATTTATTTCTCGTGGTTGGCTTCATGATTTCACGGATATTTACCGGCTGAATGAACACCGGGATGAAATTGTCCGTATGGACGGCTTCGGAGAAAAGTCGTGGCAAAGGTTGTGGAATGCGATTGAGAAAAGCCGCAATACCACCTTTGAACGCTATCTCATAGCGATGGACATTCCGATGATCGGCAACACCGCCAGCTCTGCGCTCGGTCGCTGCTTTGATTGGAGTCTCAGGGCCTTTGAGGCGGCTGTTGACACCGGCTATGACTTTACGCAGCTTCCGGATTTCGGAGAGACGCTGCATAACAACATTTACGACTGGTTTCGTATTGAAGAAAATCGTATTTTATGGGAGGAATTAAAACCTATGGTTAATATTGAAAAGAAAGAAATGAATACGCCTGCAGTTTTGGACAATCCGTTTGCAGGCAAAACAATCGTCGTTACGGGTAAGGTTGAGCCTTATACCCGCGATGGCATCAATGCAAAGATTTTTTCTTTGGGCGCCAAAGCCGGCAGTTCTGTTTCCAAGAACACCGACTATCTTATCTGCGGTGAAAATGCCGGCAGTAAGTTAGCTAAAGCCCAGTCGCTCGGAGTCACTGTTTTAGCTCCTGCGGAGTTCTTCCGTATGATTGGCGAATAAACAGTATGTGTAACGGATGGAGAAGGTGCATGCCTTCTCCATCCGCAATTTATAAAGAAAGGATTGAAACGAATGGAAGAATTAAAACAGGCTTTTTATGAAGTTATGTGTAAGTATGAGAAAGCATTTGGCGAAGCCGGCGTTATGGCAAATCTCAATGCCTGGGCGAGAAACAAGGCTTCTCTTTTGGAACTTTTGCGCCGGCATCCGCAATGGGATGAAGCCGCAAAAGCAATCGTGTTTACCTTTGACGAAGGACGCGGTATCGATCATGATGTGGTCGATGAAGTTGCTTTTACAATGGAAGACCTTGCCGCCGAGCAGATCAAGGATGAACAACGGTTGGAAGACTTCCGTATTTCTCTGCGTACCGCTGTGAGTGAATACAGCAGCACATTGTCGGAGCAGGCGTTGGAGGTTATCCGAAACCGTGGCAGTATTAAATGTGCTACTGGACAAAAGACCAGCCGTATTATCGGTAAATTGTGCAGACAGTTTGGAGTAGATGGACATGCGCGCTATAATGCGGTGTTTGCTCAGCTCTCTGATTCCTTAAATCCGTTGCAGATGCTCAAGACGGCTTTGCTGTCCTTGCATCCCTGCGATTTCTTGGAAATGTCTAACAAGGATAATACCTGGACGTCCTGCCATAATCTCAGAGATGGAAGTTACCAAGCCGGTGCACTTTCATATATGACCGATGATGTGAGTATGATTTTCTTTACGATAGACCCCGGCACAACCGATCATTTCTATCGTGAACCAAGAAGGTCAAGGCAGATGTTCTTTTATAAGGACGGTATGCTTTATCAGTCAAGGTTATATCCGCAGGATATGGTTGAACCGATGGATCTTTACCGTAGTGTGGTGCAGAGAGCGATTGCTGCCTGTCTGGGTGAACCGAATCGCTGGCTTTTGAAAAAGAAGCGTGAGGATATTAAATCCATATGCAGCAGCGGTGAAGGAAGCCGTCAATACCCTGACTATAATTATTACGGCAATGTTTCGCTGCTGAAATCGGTTGGGGCACTCGGTAACTTCGTTATTGGAAAGCCGTCTCTGTGCGTATGCTGCGGCAGACCTTTCGGGCAGGGGCATTTGAAGTGCCGCTGTGAAGATGTGGTAGTGTGCAAGGAGTGCGGGCAGACGGTATCAAAGCGTAACGCCCGTTATATGGAGGGTGCATATCACTGCAATGCTTGTCTGCATATCTGCGCAGTCTGCGGTGAAATGATTCACGGCACAATGTATCCGGCATATGACCGCAGAGGCCGTTTGGTGGAAATCTGCGAGGGTTGCTATCAGCAATCTCTGGAGCCGTGTGCTGCCTGCAGTGTTCGTGGCATTTGCCGTATTATCGGTAATAGCCTTTGTCCGAGAACTTCGGTTGCGGTTTTGGAAGGCGGTGCAAGATGATTGCGTTTGATGATATCCTCCGTATGAGACAGAAAGAATTAAAGCACTATCTTGCCGGACACCTCAAAAAGTCCGGTTATGAAGCCGTTAAAAAGAAAGGCTTTCTTTATGCGGCAGGTGATGTGCCGGTACTGTTGGTCGCCCATTTGGATACCGTGCATCAGGAGCATCCGAGCATTATCTGCCGTTCTGATGACGGACGTTTTCTAATGTCCCCTCAAGGTATCGGCGGAGACGATAGGTGCGGCGTCTATATGATTCTACAAATCATTGAAGCTGCACGCTGTCATGTATTGTTCTGTGAGGATGAAGAAGCTGGCGGACACGGTGCAAGAGCATTTGCCGGAAGCGGTATTGATGTTGATGTGAATTACATCGTTGAAATGGATCGCCGTGGCAGTAATGACGCTGTGTTTTATGATTGCAGCAATCCGGAGTTTGCGGAATTTGTCTGCTCCTTTGGTTTCAAAGAAGCAGCAGGTTCTTTTAGTGATATTTCGGTTATAGCACCATATTTGAATACAGCGGCAGTAAATATTAGCGCCGGTTACTACAATGAACACCGTCTGCACGAAGTAATTGACACTTCCTATTTGCAATACAATGTTGAGCGTATCACAGAAATGGTACAGTCACAAACTAAGAAGTACCTTTATGTAAAACGCAAGTATTTTATGGAGCATTCTTACTATCGGCAGCAGACCTTATTCGATCTTGGGTATGAGGAAAAGCCGAAGGAAAAACTTTTGATGGAACTTCCGGAAGGTACTCAGCTTATGATGAACGGCTATGCGGTAACGCCTGTCTATACTTACCTTATGGATAAGGACGGCAATGTGTATGCCGGTATTCCGGAATTAGATGCCGCAGTGCTTTCGGAAAATGCCATTGCCTGCGATGAGAACGGAGAACTCATTGCTTTTTCGGTCTTTGATGCGAAAAGAGTGAAGGTGCTTTCTATGGAGTCAGCGATGGAACAGTTATCAATGGATGTGGGCTGGTAGATTTATCGGTTCATAGTAAACTGAAAGGGACGCCGCTTCAAATACGGCGTCCCTTTTCTCTTTTTAGCAATGCTATCAGTTTCTTGTGTTTTCAGGATCCATAAGCAGCCAGTCTATCGTATTGACAACCTTGATCCCTTCGTAGTTACCGATTGTAAATTTATCTAAGGTCAGTACGGTTTTTTCATAGTTGTCTTTGATTAGGCGAAGCGGTTTCAGTTCACGTTCAAAGGTTTCTTCTGCGGTCATATCCGCCGTTACCTGATAATAGATGATATCGTCGTCTTTTCTGGCAACAAAGTCTACCTCAGCATTTCCAACCTTACCGATATTCACCTGGTATCCTCTGCGCAGCAGTTCAAAGAACACAATATTTTCCAAAGAGAAGCCTAAGTCATAGCGTTTCTTAGGGAGAATATGGCTGCGAAGTCCTAAGTCAACCATATAGAACTTACGGTTGGATTTCAAGAGCTCCTTGCCTGCAATGTCAAAACGCTCTGCATCGTAGAAGATGAATGCTTCGATCAATGCTTCCACGTAATCATCCACAGTATTGGCAGAAACCTTACGGCCGTTTGAGGCCAGATAATCGGTTATGCCTCTGATGGAAACAGGGCTGCCTATCACACTCGCAAGATATTTGGAGATTGCTTTAAGCAGTGCTATATCTGTTATCTTACGCTTATTCGGATCCTTTTCCCTGCGCCTTTGCCGTTCCTCAATATCCTTTATGATGACCGTATTGTAGATACCCTCTAAATAGGTGTTGACCTTTTCTTTCTTACGGTCCATTCGGGCAACATAAGGCAATCCGCCGATTTTCATAAACTCAGCAAAGGCTGCGTCTTTCTCCATACCGGTCATTTGCCAGAATTCACGGAAAGAAAGCGGCAGCATCTTTATCTCAATATAGCGGCCTGTGAGCAGTGTGGCAAGATCGCTTGACAGCATATATGAGTTGGAACCTGTGATATACATATCCACATAGCCTTTCACATAGAAGCTGTCAACGACTTTCTCATAAGAATCCACCATTTGAACCTCATCCAAGAAGATGTAGTTCTTTTTGCTTTCGTCTATATGCTCTTTCAGATATTGGTACAGTCTTTTATAGTCTGTCAGTTCTTCGTTTTCCAATTCCTCAAAGTTTATATAGATGATTTGTGATTCTTCTATGCCTTCGCTTAAAAGCATTTCCATATACTGTTTGAGCAGTGTGGATTTTCCGCAGCGGCGAATGCCGGTAACAACCTTTATTACCTCTTCCTCTTTCCAGGAGCGTAATTGCTCTAAGTATTCCGTTCTCTGTACCATAGAAACACCTCCGCTTAAAGTGTTCCCATTATAGCACATAATATTCAAAAAGTCAACCGACATTCCGAAATCGGCGCACAATTCAAAAATCGACAAGGATATTCCGAAATCAAAGAGGCTTTTGAAATACAATTCCCTGTATTTGTTGAAATAACACGCATTAAAGTCGTAATAAATAAGTATAAAACCAAACCGAAAAGGAGTTTTTAATCTATGTTAATTGCAATCGATCACGGAAACAAACAAATCAAGTGCAGCCGCAGAACCTTTGTATCGGGACTGCGGGAAAGCGACACAAAACCGCCCTTTGGTAAGGAAATCCTGTTCTACAAGGGTAAATATTACACCCTGACCGACCAGCGTATTCCATATATGCGGGACAAGACGGTGGACGAGCGCTATTTCATCCTTACGCTGTTTGCCGTTGCCTTTGAGCTTGCCGGAACCGATTACCGTCAGGACGAGATTGCCGATGTGCAGCTCGCTATCGGATTGCCCCCGGCTCATTACGGAGCACAGTATGAGCGATTTGAAAAATACTTTTTGGATCGTGATATTATTGATTTCCAGTTGGACGGCAAGCCGTACTCTATTTACATCAGCAAGGCCATCTGCTTCCCGCAAGCCTACGCCGCAATTATGCCTATCTATCAGAAAATACGCCAGTACCCAAAGGTGGCAGTGTTGGATATCGGTGGATTTACGGCAGATTATCTGCTTGTTAAGAACGGCGAAGCGGATCTGTCGGCCTGCGACTCTCTGGATAACGGTGTTATCACTCTTTATAATAGCGTTAAGTCCAAGGTGAATGCGGACTTCGATATGCTGCTTGACGAGTCCGACATTGACGCTATTCTGCAGGACAAGGAAACAGACTATGACGACGCCATTATTCGTATTGTAAAGGAACAGGCACAGTTCTTTGTGGATGATCTTTTCGGCAAGCTGCGTGAGCGTATGATTGATCTTCGTTCCGGGAAGGCCGTCTTTGTCGGCGGCGGCTCTATTTTGCTCAGAAGGCAGATTGAAGCCTCCGGAAAGGTTGGAACACCCATCTTTGTTGACGAGATTTCTGCCAATACAAAGGGATATGAGTTGTTGTTCAAAGCATCGTGTATGGGGTGATGCGAATGGCAAAGAAGGATTTATATAAATTTACCATCCAATTTAACAGCGGTGATCCGCAGCATCAACAGACGTCAGAGATATTGAACCGGCAGGGACGGCGCAAGGCACAGTTTCTTGTAAATGCCGTCATGCACTATCTGCACTGCTCTGAAACGCCCAACATACCGCAACCTGCGCCGGTGGATACGGCTGTTATTGAAACGATTGTGCGCCGTATTATGAGCGAGCAGCACAGTGAAGAACCAACCATGCCAAAGCCGGCAGAGCGTAAGATTCCAAAATCAAAGGACATTACTTTCGACCAGGATGAAGCGGATATGCTGGGCGAGGACGGTATGGCTGCTATCGCAAATACAATGGCAATGTTCAGACGAGGATAAGCCTATGAAGAAAGTGATTGATTATTTGCTTTGGAAAATGTGACCTGACTCACAAGGGGAAATTCTGTCCAAATTGATGGTGGACTGAGGGGCGGTTCACTGTGAGCCGCCTTGAACTTCCCACTGTAAGAGATACTACAGCAGAAAGAAAAGCAAGAGGATATATGCGGTTTGTAAGAGTCTGTTATCCGGCAGATATTCGGCAAGGCAAATCGAACCTAAACCGACTGCGCTTTTTCTTTCTGCTGTAGTGAAAGCATGAAAAACCACAAAAAATAAATTTATCGCTTTATAACCCGTTGTGTTTTTCACAGAAATATGCTATTATATTCTTGACAGTCACTTCTGCTGTTTTCGGATTTTGTTCGGTGGAAGCAAACCCTAATTGAATCGAGGCTGACGATATGAATATTAGCTATAAAAAGCTCTGGAAATTGCTGATTGACAGGGATATGAAAAAGAAGGACCTGGAAAAGGCTGCGGGCATCAGCAACTATGTCATTTCCAAAATGACACGGAATGAAAATATCACGGTTGAAACCGTGGGAAAGATCTGCAAAGCACTGAATTGTATGCCGAATGACATATTGGAATTCGTGTCCGACAGTGAGTAAGAGGTTTGGATTATGAACAGTGTTTTGAAAAAAATCAGGCAAAGTGATGCCTTTAATAAAGAAAATCGAATCCCCTACACAAAGGCGATCGTGTTGATGAGCTTATTTACCTTTGTGTTTCTGGGCGCGGAATTTCTGTTTGTCAATATGATCTCACGCACGGTTTCGGGGAATCAATCGGTAAATGCCCAAAACTATGCGCTTGGTATCAGCGTCATCGGTTTCGTTCTGTATCCTGTTTTCTCTCGATTTTGTAAAGGAAAATGGCAAACCGCACTTGCAATGTGTGCAGCGATTTTGTCGGTTATTTGTCTTTTTATGATATGCCGCCATGCCTCTTATGCACTTACACTCGGCATGGGACTCTTGCTGTTTCTGATTCTCGGCGCGTTTGGAAGTGCCGTATTCTACAAAACACTATGTCTGTTAGAGGACAACACCTATATTGCGCGACTGACAGGCGTTTCCTATATGCTTGGAATCTTGCTTCAAATCGCAAACAACAATTTGGTTCATATAGATCACATAGAAGCTGGCATACTTTCTGCATTTATACTATTGCTGGCATTTATGCTGATAAAAGCAGAAAAAAACAGCGTTATCCCTGCCTTCTCCAAAAGCAAAAACGAAGAGGAAAACGACGAAAGCGGAAAGGACAGCCTGAAAATCATTTTGCTCCTCGTCCTTTTTGTCGCACTTATGACCTGTATTTTCGGCACCATGGACAATGCGGTCACCGTATACCACGCAAACGGAACGGTGAATATTGGTCAGTGGCCGAGAATATTTCTCGCACTCAGCGGTCTTATGGCAGGTTTTTTGTTTGATATTGCAGGCAGAAAATATATGAGTGTGATCATGTACTGCGTAATGCTTCTGTCTACGACCTGCCTTGTCATTATTCAGTTTGCCGGGCCGTTCACGGTGGGTCTGGTCATATTCTATCTGTCCGCCGGCTTCTTTGCTGTTTTCTTTACCTCTTCCTTTATGGAGATCGCCCGATACACGGATACCCCCGAGTTGTGGTCAGGGTTTGGCAGAACCGTCAATAATCTTGTTGCCGCTGCAATCTCGGGAGGCTCCCTTGCACTTTTGCATTCCGAAAACAATATTGTCATGATCACCATAGAGCTGATTTTATTCGTGGCCACCAGCATTGTCGCGCTTTTCTATACCAACAAAAGAAAAGCGTTTTTTGACAGGCTTGCCGAAGCGGACAGCAGCGAACTAAGCGGCGGTGAAAAACTGCAAAGGCTGGCAGAGCAGTTTTCGCTGACACAGAGAGAAACCGAGGTTTTCGGACTGCTTGTCAATACCGAAGACGGATTGCAGACGATAGCCGA
>ERZ1026998.237-NODE-237-length-21352-cov-3.743015_pt1 | contig 21352 bp, 17 predicted proteins | sample MGYA00519288_ERZ1026998 | MGnify/ENA primary metagenome ERZ1026998 (study PRJEB26926, sample SAMN06164454) | human gut metagenome | biome: ENVO:00009003; feature: ENVO:2100002; material: ENVO:00002003 | host: Homo sapiens | place: USA | collected 2012 ...
ACATTCAGCCGCATAATTTCCTCTGTGTTCCGGATGACAGATTCGTATAGCCCACGCGCCTTAATCTCAAAATCTTGTACTTCTTTTGTGGGCGGAACCGGAATCGAGAAAGACTCCATTTCCTGCTTGTTAATTGCCTCTCTGGTCGAACCAGACTGGGCGATTCCCATGAGTTTGGCTTTGTTTTCGGCAGAGCAAAGCGTTGTCATAACGTAATAGCTCATTGGCATAGCCGTATTGGGACGCAATATCATGACGTGCTGATTTACACGAGCAGGAAGAACATCCGCCGGAACGATGCAGCATCGTGTAACCGATACGCCAGTTATATTGAAAAGGACATCATTTTCCTCGACAACCACATTTGAGAGTTGGTCTGCTTGTTCATCAGAAATATGAGCAAGGTCATCATAGGAAAAGGCGTAATCAAAGACATTTGTGCTTCGGATAAGTGAAACACCTGACTCTTGATATGCTGTTTTTCCGCCTTTCGGTGTTGCACCACTTCCAATTTTAGAGCAAAGTTGTTTCAGTGGGGCAGTCGGATATATTCTGCCACCCTCAATAAACATCCTGCGGTAGATTACAGTAACGGTCGCAACCAAATTATCATTTACAGGAGGGCAATACGATGACAATTTCAGATATTTTGCAACACCCTGTATTGCCTTTTGAAATTGAGGATGTCAAGCTGGTCAAACTATTCAGCTTCTTCCTTCATTCTGCCCCCAAAATCGAAAGTGCAACGGCAATTTCAATGGAGGCGGCAAGACTTGATCAGAACTGGATGAGCTTTATTACTTCCTATCCGAAAGAATCTTGGCTCGTTATCGCACCAAACTGCACGTTTGGAGCGTATATGATAAAAGCCGGTCTTGATGGAAACGCAGTTGTATCTCGTCGAAAGAAAGGGTTTGTCTACAAGAGAAAATCGAAGGATGAAACAGATTGCGAAGCCTGTCTGCGCCATATCCGTAATGCCATTGCTCACAATAATGTATTTTTACTGAATGCTGGCAATCGCAAGTTCATCTTGTTTGATGATTATAATAAGGACAAAAAACATAATGCGCGGTTGCTCTTTACCCAGAGCGATCTTCAACGCTTAAAATCAGAGATCACAAAGTAATTTAGGAGGGGTGATAAAAATGGCAAACTTCAACGAGCATTCTCTTGAAATGTCCATCATGGAGTTGTTTCAGGATGAAGGTTATATCTATTTGAATGGTGAGCAGATCCACCGTGAACGCTCTGAGGTTCTGCTTATCGATGATCTGCGGAAGTACCTCCTGAACAGGTATGCCTCAGAGGGACTTACCCCAAGCGAAGTTGATAGCATTATCCTTCGTCTGAGGTCTATTTCCGGCACGATCTACGAAGCAAACAAAGCAGTTTGCAAAATGGTTTGTGACGGCTTCATCTTCAACCGCGAAGATCACACAAAGAAAGACCTTTACATTGAGTTGATTGACTTTGATGAGCCAGAGAAAAACGTGTTCAAGATCGTCAACCAATTTGAAATTGAAGGCATCAACAACCAACTACGCATACCGGACGGGATTGTATTCATCAATGGCATTCCTGTTGTTGTTCTTGAGTTTAAGAGCGCAGTCAAAGAAAACACAACGATCATGGACGCCTATACTCAGCTTACCGTGCGTTATCGCCGTGATATTCCTGAACTCTTCAAGTATAACGCCTTCATCGTCATAAGCGATGGTGCAAATAATAAATACGGTTCCTTCTTCTCCCCGTATGACTTCTTCTATGCGTGGAGAAAGATTGAAGCTGACGATAAGGAATTAGACGGCATCAATTCCCTTGTAACTATGGTGAGCGGACTGTTCCGGAAAGAACGGCTTTTGGCAGTCATCAAGGATTTTGTCTATTTCCCTGATAGCTCGGACAAAGACCTCAAAATCGTCTGCCGCTATCCTCAGTATTTTGCTGCGGTCAAGCTGTTTGAGAATATCAAGGCACATCTCAGACCGGAGGGAGACGGCAAGGGCGGCACATACTTCGGCGCGACAGGCTGCGGAAAAAGCTATACTATGCTCTTCCTCACAAGAATGCTTATGAAGAGTACCTTCTTCCATAGCCCTACAATCCTGATTATTACCGACCGAACGGATTTGGATGACCAGCTCTCAAAGCAGTTTGTAGCATCCAAGAAGTACATTGGTGACGAAACCGTTGTGAGTATTGATTCCCGCGAAAAGCTACGTCAGGAACTTCAAGGCAGGACAAGCGGCGGGGTGTACATGACCACCATCCAAAAGTTCACCGAGGACTTGGAGCTTCTGACGGATAGAGCGAATGTAATCTGCATATCCGATGAAGCACACCGTAGTCAGATAAACCTCGATCAGAAGGTCAAGGTCACTGCCGAAGGTGTAGAGCGAAGCTATGGATTCGCAAAGTACCTACACGATTCTCTCCCCAATGCTACCTATGTCGGATTCACCGGCACGCCCGTAGATGGCACGATTGAAGTCTTCGGTCCGGTTGTCGATGCCTACACAATGACAGAGGCGGTCAAAGACGGTATCACAGTCAACCTTGTCTATGACGGACGCGCTGCACGGGTCACTCTTGATCAGGCAAAGGTTCGGGAAATTGAAGATTATTATGATCGCTGTGCTGTTGAAGGCGCAAATGAGCATCAGATTGAGGAAAGCCAGAAGGCGGTTGCTCATATTGATGCGATCATCGGTGATCCTGACCGACTTCACGCAGTTGCGGAGGACTTCATTAACCACTATGAGACCCGCGTTGCCGAAGGAGCTACCGTTGCAGGAAAAGCAATGTTTGTCTGCTCTAATCGCAAGATTGCATACGCTTTTTATCAGATTATAGTTGGAATGAGACCGGAATGGGCAGAGAAAAAGGTTTGCCCTGACGGTGTTCAACTGACGGAAAAAGAGAAAAAGGAACTCAAACCCATCGAGAAGATCAAGCTCATCATGACACGAAATAAAGATGACGAGCCTGAGCTTTATGAAATGCTGGGAACGAAGGATGATCGCAAGGAGTTTGACCGTCAGTTTAAGAACGTTAAATCAAACTTCAAAATTGCCATCGTTGTTGATATGTGGCTTACCGGCTTCGACGTACCGGCACTCGACACAATCTACATCGACAAGCCCATCCAGCAGCACAGCCTTATCCAGACGATTTCCCGCGTCAACCGCGTCTATACCGGCAAAGACAAGGGATTGATCGTGGACTATATCGGCATTAAGAAGAACATGAACCTTGCCCTCAAGAAATACACTAACTTTGAGAGCGATGAGTTTGAAGGCGTCGAGCAGTCTATCACGATTGTTAAAGACCAGCTCGATGTCTTGGCTCAGATGTTCCACAACTTCAATAGCACGGATTACTTCAACGGCTCAGCGAAAGAGCAGCTTGCTTGCCTCAATCGGGCTGTTGAGTATGTACAGCTCACGGAAGATTTGGAAACTCGCTTTATGGCGGCAGTCAAACGCATGAAACAAGCGTTCAACCTATGCAGTTCAAGTGAGGCTATCTCTGATAAAGAAAAGGACTATCTGCACTTCTACTGTGCTGTGCGCTCTATTCTTTTCAAACTCACAAAGGGTGATGCCCCTGACATTTCACAAATGAATGCCCGTGTCCGTGAACTTCTTGAAGGTGCAATTCAATCTGATGGTATAGAGGAACTGTTTGAGACGGGAAAGCACATCTCTGTTGATATTTTCAGTGACGAGTATCTGGATAAGATCAATGCAATCCAACTTCCAAACACAAAGATAAAGGTGTTGCAGAGGCTTCTTTCTCAAGCGATTGATGAGTATAAAAAAGTCAACCGCATTATGGGCATGGAGTTCTCAGACCGCCTCAAACGGGTTGTTGATGAGTACAACAATCGCCGTCGTGATGAGGCTTTTGCTAATGAAGTTCTTGACGATGTGGCGGAGCAGCTTGCGAAGCTCCTTGAAGAACTCAAAAAGGAAAAAGACTCCTTCAAGGGTATGGGGATTGACTATGAAGAAAAAGCCTTCTATGACATTCTCAAAATGGTTGCAAATAAATACGAGTTTGAGTATCCCGACGATAAGATGATTGAATTGTCAAAGCGGATTAAGATCATTGTCGATGACAAAGCTAAATACACCGACTGGTCTACCCGTGATGACATTAAGGCAAATCTGCAAGTTGACCTCATACTGCTACTGGATGAATTTGACTATCCCCCCGTAACCATTGATGATGTCTACAAGGAGGTTCTGGAACAAGCTGAAAACTTCAAAAAGTACGCTCAATAACCCGCGTTCCATCGAAAGGAGTAGATCATGGGCAATTCAGTCATGTTGAATGGAATCGAATATGCCGGAGAACAGATTGCCTACAAAGACAGCACCTATGAGCTTGTGTCAAAGGTAGCATATCTGATCGGCGTCCCGCTCCGTATTTTTCAAAATGAACACGAGCCGCCGAAGATAGAGATATACAACCGGCTTGAGCAGGATAAAAATGCCCGCATTATCCGAAATCTATGTATCATCCGCACCGCCATTGAGCGCAACTACCGGAAAATAAATGACATCATGCGAATGGAGTATCGAGGGCTGCTTTCAATGCCAGAGATCATCCCGGCTTCCAGTATGCAGCAGCTTTCAAATGACGGAATCAGCTTTATCAAAAAGTCGAGTACAAAGCTCTGCCACCACATTATCGAGATCAACCGGCTGATTTCAGACCGCATTAACAACTGCAAAAGCCTCTTTCCAATCTGGATTAACTGGGCGTACATAAAAGAGCTGTTCATCATGCCAAACGGTTTGACAGAGGACGGAACGAAAGATGCTGCGGACATCTATTACGCAAGTCTCTCCTACTACCCCTATCAAATGTATATCAACTGGGTACCGATGGACGAGGGTAATGTCCTCTATAATGATAAGAAGTTTGCTACCCTGCTTTATCAATGGCATTGCGACGCCTTCACGGAATACAGTAAAGTCTCCGATGCAGGGGCTTTTGTAAAAAACAATATCTACGACTTCATAGATGACAGTGAGAAGACCGTATTGGTAGTGGACTGCGAAAACTCTGACCCGTACAAGCTGTGCGCCACGCTCAAAAACCTTGATTATGAGGTCATGCAGAAAATTACGGCGATCATTCTCTTTGATGACGTACACACCGCTACGGCATGGCGGATTCTTGAAAACTACACCCGCATCCCCGTTGAACATATCATGATTGAGCGGATTAAGCAGAACAAATCACTGGTAGACATCAAGCTCACCGCAAGAGCCTGTCAGGAACACTACCAGAAGCAAGTGGATTCCTTCGTCATTGTCTCAAGCGATTCCGACTACTGGGGGCTGATCTCTTCCTTACCGGACGCCAGATTTCTTGTCATGATCGAGCGGGAAAAATGCGGACCGGATATGAAGGCAGCACTTGCAGAATCAGGGATATTCTACTGCTATCTGGATGACTTCTACTCCGGCAACAGCGAGGACATCAAGAAAAACGCACTGTTCAAGGAGATGTACCGCTGGATTGACAACTCCGTTCACCTGAATGTCAACGATATGTTTGATGCAGCTCTGCGAAACACGAGGATCGAAATGTCTCCCGCAGAGCGGCGGCAGTTCTATGAGAAGCACATCAGGCACATGACGCTGACTATCGACGAGAACGGAAACGTCAGCATTGAACTGAAACGCGGATAGCCTTGGTTTCTATTCCGGGAGGAATGTGGATGGACAACAGATTCTATTTTGGATTCAATACATCGGAGGAACGGAAAAAGCGCAGAAAAGCAGAGCTGTACTCCATGAGTGAGCAAGTCAGCACCTTCTTTTGGGATGAAGCCCCGCAGCATGGCTTGGAAATGCGTGAAGGGCAGCAGGATATGTCCTTTGAGATTGTGGACGCCCTCATAAACGATCAGCACTTTGCGATTGAAGCTGGCGTGGGCATTGGAAAGTCCTTTGGCTATCTTGTGCCGGTGCTGCTGTACAGCAAACGCATGAACAAGCCGGTTATCATCGCAACCTCGACCATTGCGCTTCAAGAACAGCTCTGGCGCGATGTCCACGCGGTAATGCCCCTTCTTGGGCTGAACAGAGATGTCATCCTCGCAAAAGGACAGACCCATTATCTCTGCAACAAACGCGCAGATGAGTATATGTGTGACCCGAAAGCAGACCCACCGGACGCGCTCAAAGAAGGAATCAAGCAAGGGTATGAGGAACGCAAGGATTTCCCGGAGGTTTTGCCGCAAGGCGTCTGGGACAAGGTAAACGTGCAGCGGTTCAGCATGAAGAATTGTGGCTCCTGTGAAAAGAAGTGCAAGTATTACAAAGTCCGCGCAGCATTAAAGTTTACGGATGGAGTGGTACTGTGCAATCAGGATTTTCTAACCCAGCATCTCATGAAACTCCGGCGCGGTCAGGAAGGGCTGATTAACGCCGCCGCTGATCTGCTTGTCGTGGATGAAGCACACAACTTGGATGATAAGGTGCGGAGTGCCACAACGGAGCGTTTCGGGCAAGGTATGCTCTTTGGAATGATTAAGAGTGCATTCTATGAGCTGCGATCCTTTGACCAGAGCAGTGTGTCCAGAGAAAAGCGAGAGGCGGAAAGCTCAATTATCGCCTTCTATAACTGCCTGAAAACACAAGTCCAAAAGCAGATCAACGAGGCAGATCAGGATATGCGCTATGCTGACCGCTTTTTCTTTGACCAAAACGGCAGCGCAGTTGAGCTGCTTACTGAAATGAACGCCGCCATACATAACCTTTCGTCCAGCATTCAGATTTATTCCAGCATGGATTTCAGAAACAACCGTTCCTTTGCTGCCTCTGATGATCTGGATGCCGTCAGCGAGTCCCTTTCAGAGCTTCTTGACCGGATAGATGATATGCTGATCTGGATTGAGCAGCACGGCAGCAACACGGAACTCGTCTATTGCCCTAAAAACACAAAAGAAATTGTGAGCCGCCTATACTTCAATGGTGATGAAAGAACCATCTTGACCTCTGCCACGCTGACGAACGCCACGAGCGGGTCTCTGGAAGAACAGTATTCTTACTTTATCAGCAATACCGGCTTTCCCGCTGGTGATCGCGGCTGCTTATCCGAGCCAAAGCCTTCCCCATATCCATACGATGAACACGCCATGATCTACTATTGCGACGATCTCCCGCACCCGACCAAAGAACATGAAGCCTTCATTGAAAAGGGCGTGGAGCGACTGCTTGAGATCCTGAGCATTTCCAATGGAAAGGCACTCGTGCTGTTTACGGCAAAGACCGACATGGAAGAGGTCTACTCCATTCTCAGTGAGAAAAACCTTCCGTACAAAATCCTGATGCAGCAGCCGGGATCGTCGCAGGACAAGGTGCTGAATGAGTTTAAGGAAGATACGAACTCCGTGCTTCTGGGGACGGGTGCATATTGGGAAGGTATCAGCATTGAAGGAAAAAGCCTTTCCAATGTCATCATTTTCCGGCTTCCGTTCCCTGTCCCCGATCCGATTATCGAGTATAAGTGTTCCGTCGCAAAGGACGCTCTGATGGATGTCCGCGTTCCCGAAATGATTATCAAGCTCAAGCAAGGTATCGGGCGATTGATCCGCAATTTCACAGACACCGGCATTGTCTGCATTATCGACCGAAGACTGCGGGACGAGCCGCCGGAACGCTATCATGACATTACATGGGACTCCCTGCCTATCAAAAATCGGACAAGCAGTTTGGAGGAACTGAGGAAGTTTTACGAAGGTCTGCCCTCAGCCAAGGAATGATGATAGAAACGGCATTCTCTTCGGAAACATAGAACAGCCCCCAAAAAAACGACAATCAGAAAACGGAGGTGTATCATGTTGTACAATGAAAATCTGCACGAAGAAGAACAACATCTGATCCAGCAGATTGCCGAGCAAACAGAGAGAGGAAAAATCGACTGGGAACTAACAGAGTACAATCCGCTGTCCTTTCTGAATGAGGACAAGATAGACAAGAACCCAGCAGTAATCTGTCAGTCCTTCTCCTTTGAAGCGATCATCGGCGGATCCCGTTACGAGCTTGATGTCATGGAGAATATTGATGTGCCGTCCGGTATGGGAGACTACACCATAACCTTGACGCGGGATGAAACCGAAAATTATCTTAAAATTGAGGATGCGCTTTCCTTTGACTGTGACCGCTATGAATGCACACCGGAGGAAGTCGCAGAGCGATTTGCGGACAGCCCCATTGTCCGTCTCTGCAACGCCATCATTCCTGCCACGCTTGGGCAGGAGGATTTAGAAGAGGTCTTCACATGGGCAAGGTTTTTCAACGAGACTGGCATTTCTGCAAAGCTGATGAATCATCCGCTGACCAAGCTCTGTGAAAAGCTGTTCGACGAACACCGTCTGATGGACTTCCATCGCTGCGTCTTGGATGTGGACTATCGAAAGCTGCTCCTAAATGAACTGGCTCATAACTAAGACACGGAAAAACGCCCCCGACACTGTGCCAGACGCACAGTGCCGGGGGCGTTCCCGTTTCCAGCGATTTATTTTTCTCTCGGCAAGGGACTGTTCATAAGGTGACACTTTCCGTTTTGCGAAGCCGTGAAAATTCGATGTGTTCCGTGGAGATGTTCACTGGGCAGCATACGCCGTACACGTTTCCAATAATCACCGAGTAGTGCAATGTGTATTCACTATCGGGAAATACTTCACGGTTTTCACAACTCTTGATTCAGGAGTGGGATTTTTGCCTTATTCCCGCGTGACATCAAGGGAAACCGGATTGATAACGATGATAGATTTGCCCTTTTTGTGGGCATATCTCACGGTATTCCCGGTACCGCTGGGGCATCCATTCCATACTGCGAGAATATAATCGGCGTGATCGACCATGTACCGATTTCTCTTGTCCATGCAGTCCGACGTGTACTCCCGTTGCAGCATGGTCTCCTTGTCACACTTTGCCGCGATATTATAATACCGTTCCCGTGAAGCCACAGACCATTTGATCGCTTGTGTCTCACAAGGGATTGCACTTTCCAGAGTAATGTGAGGGTATTTTGATTTCAAATCGAGTACAATTTCCGCAGCGTACATATCGACGCCAAGAGCCATGCCGGTAATAAAATGCGTGACGCCCTCGTTCTCGATGAGTGCTACAATCTGATCCCGCATAACAGATTTCAAAGAAGTACAACGCTTATCGGATTCATCAAAGCCGAACGGAAGACTCTGCGGTCTATGACCGGTAAACGCACAAGTCTTGCCTTGAACGGATTGCTTTTCAGCTTTTTGAGCAGACTTTCTAAACTCAATAATGCGCGACATGACACCCCTTCTTTCACTCTTTTGGTAGGTAACTCCATTCTATCACCCTCATCACGGACAGTCAACGCATTGTCGTTAGTAAAATCAACGACGGCGTACCGTGGATAATGACACCGCCGTTAGGTACACTAAATGCAAAGGTGGTGAGGCTATGCGAGAGAAGAAGGACATCAATATTGAAATCGGCGGCAATATTCAAGTGGCAAGAGAACAGGCGGGCTATACGCAGGACACGCTCTCAGAAATGCTTGGCATGACGCCGAATCACCTGAGTGCTATTGAGCGTGGTGCTTCCGGTATCTCTCTTGAAGCCTTGCAGCGTCTTTGCCGTTTGCTCGGCGTCAGCGCAGACCGAATTATTTTTGGGACTGACGATCCAGAAGCGGAAGCCCTTGCGCTTGCCAGACGTATTTCGGATATAAAGCCGGAATACCGGCAACAGGTTCAAGAGCTGCTGTCCGCTATTTTGAATATGTCATAAAAAAAGAGCCTCTGCCGACGCCCAAAACGGGCATCGACAGAGGCTCTTGGTTCGTTTTCCGGGCATTCAAACAAGTGCCGAAATCGACACTTATTTCCGCGCTAAAGAAGAAACTGCGCAGGGAATACAATCACTTAGGTTGGTCAATTTGCGCCGCTCTGAGGCTTGCAATCACAGGCTTTTTCGACCCCTAACTGTCTACACCGCGATGCCTTGCGGGAGAAGTGCGGACAGGCGATGAGATCCGCACGGAAGCTCTGCTTGCAGCTATGGACGCAGCGGACGCAGAAGCGGTTATACTTCCGGCGTCCGCTGTCCCCGATGAAGAACGACCACTCCTGCCGCCATTTCTGACTTCTGCTCACAGCTCAATCTCTCCTTTGTGCTTTTTGGGAGGGCAGCATTCCTTCTGCTTTTCAGCCTTTGCAGACTTGAGCCTGTCCATGATGGAGGACTTTTCGCCCCTTTCGGGGGCTTTGACCTCTGCGGTCTTGCCCTCCTTCGGACCGTTGTTGATGATTCCGTCAATCATGCCGTAGTCATCCTCCATCGACATCTCCGCTGCCTTGAGGTAGTTTTCCTTCTCAAGAGCCGCCATCCAGCTTTCCTTGCTGATACCGAGCATTCCGCCCTTTGCCGCATGATCGGCAATCTCCTTAGCGTCTACGCACAAGCCCTCGGTGTTATCGGAATAGAGGCGGTAAACCTCGCAGCCCTTCTCCAAAGCCTTCTCAGCCGCCTCCTGACCGGCGGGAAGAACGCCAGCCCATGCGTAGCCGTAGTCCTTCATATCCTGAACGGAGAGCGCGGGATCGGGCATTTCCGGCACTTCCTTGACCTCAAGGTCGAGAAGGCGGAGCGTGTCATCGTCAAAGCCGTTGTAGACATCATCGAGGACGAGCTTGCCGCGCTCATCGACGATGATGCAAGCAGCTTCATCGCCGTAGGTGTCATGCTCCATCAGGTAAAAGCTGTGACCGCCGACTTCGTGCTGGTCAATGGTGTGCCACGTCCCGATGTGACCGGCAACCGTCAGACCGGAGGTGTCGGCGTTCATCTCGAAGTCCTTCTGCTCGATGCTTTCCTGCTTCTGCTGCTCCTTCGAGATCATGGGGATCGCCACAATCTTATCGCCCAGCTTTACAAACTGCTCCGGCACTTTGAAGTGGTCAGAGAACTTCTGCATCTGCTCTACGGTCAGAGAGCCGAAGCTGTCATCCGTCAAGCCGACTACCATGAATGTTCCGGCAACAACGTCGTAGATGTCACCGTCCTCATCACGCAGAGCGCGGTTCAGGGGCAGACCTTCCAGCTTGCCTTCCTCATTACAGACTAAGGCAACAGGGTCTTCGTAGGGATAAATCGCCTCGATGCAGCCGCCGACCTCATGCTGCAAGGACTCCAGACCGGAGTCAATCTCCTTCACATAAGGCTCCTTTCCCGGCTCAACAATGAGAACGGCGATGGTGCTGTCACGCTCGGCGGCTTCCCCTGAGCCGGTAATCCGGTATTCGTCGGGAATATCATCAAGCTCACCGTCAAACTGCCTGTCCCACCTCTCGCTTGCGACACGGACATAGCCCTCATCGGTGAATCGCCCCTGCTCATCCATCGCAATGTCGCGCCCATAGCGTTCATAGTCGATGTAATTTGCCAGAGGACCGAGATCCTTTTCGGAGTAGATACCGGCTTCGTGGGCGTAATAATAGCCGAGATCGGATTCGTCGTTGATACCGGGCATGATGTCGTAGCAGTCCAGATTGAACGTCAGGTTGATGAGATCGTCGATGTCGCTGACCTCATCGCAGCCAGCCTCCATAATGGCAACGAGCTTTTCCTGATCGCTCAGGGAAAGCTCGTCAATCAAAGCGGCAAGGTAGTTGAGCTTATCAAGGCTCTCGTACTCGCCAAGCATCTTCTGGACGCCGTAGATCGGGCATTCGTAGTCGGTGATAAACCACTCTTCATAGGGCTGACCGAACTCATCCTGCTTGCCGATCCCGATGCGCTCAAAGACCTTCTGCATCTCTTCTTCGGTGGTGGGCAGCTTCACCCACTCACCGACCAGCATACCCTCGTTGTACTTGCCAAGGTTCGTGACGAAGGCTTCAAAATCACCGTCTAATACGGGCATAGGCATCCTCCTTTCAGTCATCCACCATGCCGTCCGGCATGATATACAGTTCCTCAAACTCCGCGTCGGTCATGGCTTCGAGCTTCCGGACGGTCTTATACATCAGCTCTGCGATCTCGCCGTCCATGTCGTTCAGGGTGACGCCCTTCATATCGTCGATCAGCCGCTTCCGGCTGGACGTGTTGAAGCAGCACATCAGGTTGATTTCTTCCACGGTAAAGTTTTTCATATCAGAGTTCCATATCCTTTCCTTTGTTTTTTTGTGGCGTCGGTGTGTGGGGCGGCTGTGCTTTCTGCGCGGATTTCAGCTTGTCGCGGATGGATTCACGGGCAGCGGGCTTCTTCGGGATGGTGTCGTAGATGGCAGTCCCGGCATCCTCCACATAGGAGCGGACATACTGGATGCTCTCAGAAAAGCGGATGGGGCGGTTCTTGTCCTCAATGTTGGTCAGCCGGACCTCATCAGCGGCAAAATCAACCGCGTCGATTCTGCACCTGATTCCGTCCACATTCAGTGTCGCGCCGACAGGAATGTAATCTGCGGCTTTGAGTTCCATGAAGGTCTCGCCGTCCTTACTGAGAAAGACATCCACGCCGGACTTCCAGAGCTTATGAGAACCGGCTACCCATGCGCTTTCACGGAAGCCGGTCACCGGCACGGAAGGCTTGCCGCGCACCTTCTTTTCAAGGAGTTTTGTGCCGAGAAGCGGCGCGGCTTTCTTTGCGTCCTTGCCGTACAGCTCAAAATAGCCGTTCTGGGCAAAGCAGACCAGCGCGTCGGGATGCGCCTTTTTGACTGCCTCGTACTTGCGGAGTTCTGCAACGGGCAGAGGGGTAAGCGCCTCTGTCCTTTCTGCCTCCGGCAGTCTGTCACGGCGGCTTTTCTGCTTGGACAGCACTTCCGCCAGAGCATCCGCGTCCTTCGGGAGCGTCTGGTGGGTTTTGACGCCGCCATGCTCACCGACCAGAGCCATTGCTGCATCGAAGCTGCTGCGGCAGGGGGCTTCCAGCACAAAGCCATCTGCAAAGGTCAGCCGGTCATGATCCGGCGCAACCGAGTTCTGCGCCACATTTGCCGCCTGTTCCCGGTAGTTGATCTCAAAGACATCTCCGAAGACCTTGCCGCGCTTGACGGCTTTCGGGACAATGACGCGGGCAACGCACTCGTCGTAGGTCTGCTCCGCATAGAAACGGAAGGTGTTGTGATCCCGCGTTCCCTGAATAAAGACCTGATTTTCATTGAGGCAGTGCGTTCCATGCGGACGGCAGAACCACATCAGCGTTTTGTCTTCGGGATTCTGGCTTTCGGCAGCGCGGCGGATGATGCGCTTGTCGATGTCGAAGTCTTCCTTGTAGCTGTCTACATGACTGTCCACGAGCTTCTGCAGCTCCGCGATGATGTCAACGTCTGTGTATTTCTTCATGCGTCTCCTTTCTCACAACTCCATGTCGTGCGTTTTGGATTTGACCGGAGACTTCTTCTCCGGCTGCTGTTTTGCGGCAGCTTTGAGCTGATCGCGGATGGAGGGCTTTTCCTGCTTCTGCTCCTGCCTGACATATTCCAGCGTCGGCATCAGCTCACGATAGCAGCCCTGTGTTTTCCGCGCCGCATGACGGCGATGGATTTTGAACAGCGGCTCACCGTTCTGCGTGACCGTGTTGCCCTCGATCCTGACGCCGTTCCGCGCCAGCAGATTGAAGGAGTGGTTAGAGGCGCGATAGGACGCCCGCATACCGTCATTGTTATAGGCAATCTGCCCCTTGAGCGTGTCCATGACGGCGGCTTTGATTTCCTTCTCTTCGGCAGTCAGACGGTGTGCCTTCGGTGCTTTCGCTGCTTCCTCCGGCAAGGGGGCAAAGGGAGACTTGATCTCTACGGTTTTTACCTCAATAGAGGTAATCTCATCGCTCTCCCATGCAACGACCTCCGGGTCTCTTTCCGTTGCCTTCTCAGAAGTGACATCCTTTTGAGCTTCGGTCTGCTGACGGAACGCATCGACGAAAAGTGCCGTCAGTCCGGGATTGGGTTTATCCACAAGGAAGCGGGAGGCGTTCTCCGGGCAGACATCAACGGTCTTCGCCCATTCCTTGAGGGGCTGGGGAATGCGCCCGTCAAAGTCTTTCTGCTGAATGGTGTTTGCGAGGACATACCGGACGCGCTCCGGAGAGAACTGCTCAAGGACGCTTTTCACGGCAGCATCCGCATCCAGCCGGTTGTCTCCGTAGTTAGAACTGATTGCCGCCTCAATCGCACGGCGGCATTCCACGTTTGCAGCGAGAGAAGCACGATATGACTCCAGCTCACCGGCTTCATAGGCGTAATTCGCTGTCTCGCGGTAAATAGCGGCTTCCTGCATCGGCTCTGCGGGCATTTCGCTTTCCTTCTCTGCGGACTGTGCTTTCTCTGCCAGCAGCACCTTGAGCTTGGCGTCAATGCCCTCGATCATCTCAGCCGCCGTCTTGCGGATGGTGTCCAGAGAGCTTTTCAGTTCCTTGGTTTCCTTGCCGGATGACCAACCGGCGATGTAACCGAAGGAGTAGTCCGAGGTTTCAATGCCGTAACGCTGGCAGACGGTGTAGGCAACGCTTTCCGCTTCAACCTCCTTGGTGTGCCGATCCTTCTTGTCTTCGGGGGCGGCTTTCTCATCCGGCTTGACGGCGTGGAGCTTGGCATGGGCGATCTCGTGAATGGCGGTCTTGACCGTCTGAATTTCGCTCATGCCCTCCTGAATGGCAATGCGGCTTTCAACCGGCGAGAAGAATCCCTTTGCACCGCCCGGAATGTCCTCAAAGGAAATAGGGACGGGAGATTCCTGCCTGAGTGCGTCGAAGAACGCCTCGTAGTTTTCGACGGTGCCTTTCAGCTCATCGACGATGATGTCCGGAAGCTCCTTGCCGTCCGTCTGGGAAACATCAAAGACACTCACCACCTTGAAGGCAGGACGCAGAACCTCAACTGTTTCTGTGACAGCCTTCCCATCTGCGCCGATCACCGGCTTCTGCGTCGCGGGGTCAATCTTCTCACGCTCTTCCTGCGCCTTGTACGGCGCGGGTGCAAGAATCTTGATGCCCTTTTCGCCCTTCATGACCTGACGGTCAAAGTTGCGCTGCCACGAGGTATAACCGGCAACATAGGTTGCCTCCGGCTTCTGCATCGCAATGAGCAGCGTGTTGTTGAAGGAATAGTTGTAGAACTTGGACATCGTGCGGAGATATTCCTTGAACCGCTCGGATTCAAAAAGCTCCTTGATGCCCTGTTCCAGCTTGTCCGTGATTTCGCGGACTTGCTGTGCATTTTTGTTTTCAGCCATCTCAAACCTCCATTTCTTATTTGCTTTTGGGCGAAGAAAACCCCGTCTGGGATTTGCTCAGTAAACGAGCCTTTACCTCAGACGGGGTTTCTCTGCGCGTCATCCGACGATGGAAGATGTTATCCTCGTTCTCCCATTCAATCAGCCGGTCAAACATATCCGGGTGCTTTGTGACCATGTGCAGCAGCTCCGAGTCACTGGCGTTGGGACAGAACCAGCAGCCGTTTCTTCGGCAGTGAGCGTAGATTGGGGAAAGCAAACCGTGTTCCTGACAGAGCTTGTAGGCATCCGCTTCGGTCATGCCGTATTTGGCAAGCAGACTGACCTTCGTTATTCCATCCAGACGAGCAAGGCGTTTTGGCTCATCCTCCGCGATGCCGACATAGCTCACAGTGTCCGGCGAGAGTGCGGCATTGTACTTGCGGACTGGCGGGATTTTGCAGTCACGATTGACTGCACACATACCAGCCCATGCAAAGCCGCGAACCTCGCCCTTGTGCGGTCCGCGGGTGATGACATGATGGAACACCTCATCGTAGGTCTTGTCTGCATGGAGAATGGTGAACTTGACGCCCAGCTCCTTTTCACAGAAGGGCTTGAGCCGGTCATAGATGAAGTCCCTGTGTTCAGGGATTTCGCCGCTTGTGTCCTTATCAAACATGACCTCGCTGAAAACTGCCTCGTCCAGCGGCTCATTGTGCTGTGCAGCCAGCAGGAGCGTCGCTACGCTGTCTTTGCCTCCGCTGCAAGAGGCAACATACTTCGGGCGGATCATCGGTCAAACTCCATCTTGAAGCTGACGTATTTGCCGCCGCTGTCATCCAGCCGGATCACCGCATCGTAGAGCTGAGGCTTCTTCGGCGTGTAAAGCCCGGTCACTCGGCACCAGCCCTTGTCCAGCAGCTCCTTTGCAATCTTCTTGGTCAGCTTCTTTTTCTTGCTGGAAAAGAACTTGTTGTCTTCCCACAGGCAGAAGGAGCATTCCTTGTTCGAGCAGTAGAAATTGCCCTTGCCGACATAGACCGGAGAGCCGCAGCGGGGACATTTGCCGATTTCCTCCTTGCCCGTGCCGAAACGCTGGGCTTCGGCATCGGAGAGGAAGGGATAGGCTTTCACGAGATCCCCGGTCATCCGGACAATGCCGCTAAGGAATGCGTCTGCATCCGCATTGCCGCGCTCAATCTCCATGAGCGTGTTTTCCCATTCCGCCGTCATTTTGGGAGAAGTGATCTGTTCCGGCAGGACGCAGACGAGGTTGCAGCCGTCCTTTGTGGGAATGAGGGATTTGCCCTTGCGCTCTGCAAAGCCGGATTTCACCAGCTTTTCAATGATACCGGCGCGGGTTGCGGTAGTGCCGAGACCTTTCTTCTCGGTGTCATCGTCGAACTGATCGTTTCCGGCAGTCTCCATCGCAGACAGGAGCGTGTCTTCCGTGTACTGCTTCGGGGGTGTTGTGAAATGCTCGGTGATGCTGGCGGACACACCATCCAGAACATCGCCCTCATGGACTTCGGGCAGGGACTTCATGGGATCGTCCTTTTCCTTCGTCTTGCGGGAGGACTTGAACAGCTCTTCGATGGCTTTCCATCCGTTTTGAACGACGGTCTTCCCCTTGGTTTTGAACTCGTAGCCCTCGCAGGAGAGCGAGATCTGCGTTTCTGCGTAGGTGTGCTTCTCGCCGGTCGCACACAGAAGGCGCATCCCGACAAGGTTGAGGATTTTCTGTTCCGACTGAGGGAGAGCGGAAACATCCTGCTTTTCAAGCTGGACGGTCGGGAGAATGGCATGGTGATCTGTGACCTTGCTGTTGTCGGTTACGCGGGCAATGTCCGGAGTAACCGAAACGCCGGAGAAAAGCGGAAGCTGACGGCAGACGATAGAAATGACCTGACGGGCGGTGTCCTCCATATCGTCCGTGATAAACTGGCTGTCCGTGCGCGGATAGGTCAGGAGCTTCTTTTCGTAGAGCGTCTGAACGAGATCGAGCGTCTGCTGGGCAGTGAAGCCGTAGTATCGGTTTGCCTCGCGCTGCAAGGTGGTCAGATCATAGAGCTTCGGAGGATTGACGGTTTTCGTCTCCCGCTTGAGAGAAGAAACGACGGCTTGCTTTTTCTCGCAAGCCGCCGCAATTCTTTTTGCTTCCTCTTCGGTTTTGACCTTTTCCAGATCGGCGGTCAGATCGCCCTTGCCGACGTGGACGTTGAAATACTTCTCCTTCTGGAACGTGGAGATTTTCCCGTCGCGCTCCACCAGCATTGCAAGGGTCGGCGTCTGGACGCGCCCGACCACCAGCTTCTTGTGATAGAGCGTGGTGAAAAGGCGGGTGCCGTTGATACCGACAATCCAGTCCGCCTTCGAGCGGCTGAGTGCCGCTTCATAGAGGCGGTCATATTCCTTGCTGTCACGGAGATGGTTGAAGCCTTCGCGGATGGCGGAGTCCTCCAATGAGCTGATCCACAGACGCTTGAAGGGCTTGGTGCATCCGGCTTTGTCGTAGACCAGCCGGAAGATCAGCTCACCCTCGCGTCCTGCATCGGTTGCGCAGACCAGCTCGGTGACGCGCTTGTCCTTCATGAGAGCGGACAGCACCTTGAACTGCTGTGCTTTGTCCTTCGTGACCTCAAACATCCAGCTTTCCGGAACAATGGGCAGATCGTCATACCGCCACTTGGCATACCGCTCATCGTAGGAGCTGGCGTCTGCCAGCTCCACCAGATGACCGAAGCACCACGAAACGATGTAATTGCCGCCCTCCATGTAGCCGTCCTTTCGGGACGTTGCGCCCAGAACCTTTGCGATGGACTGGGCAACGCTGGGCTTTTCAGCAATGACTAAGATCAATCTTCATCACCATCCGTTTCAGCATCCTCCGCAATCTGCGGCTCATCATCCTCGTTGATGTACGGCTCTTCCTCGTAGCCTTCATCATCAAAGAAGTCCATATCTTCATCCTTGGGCTTTCTGCCCTTGACGAACTTGATGTAGTAATAAGCTGCACCCGCAGCACCGGCAAGGGCAAAGATGACGAGGATCATGCCGATGTTGGATTTCTTTTCGGGTTTAGGGGCGGGGACATCGGTTTCCGCATCCTTGTCCGGCTCAGGTGTAACGGGGGCTGTGCCGGTGCATTCGCTCATGTTGGTCTTGCAGACCGGGCAGTCGGTGTTGACCTGACCGGCAGCGCACTTTTCCTTGCAGTTACAGGTGGTCAGAGCAGCCGCAGTGTCTTCATCCAGCAGCGCAAGCAGATCGCTCTCATCGACCATGTTCAGGAAGTACGTCTGATACTGTTCCTCATCCTCGTTGATGGGCGCATCGTAGTCGATGACAATGAAGAAGGTGTTGCCGTTCTTCGTCTGGACAGTGATGAACTGCTTGTTGGTTGCCTTGTCATAGAGCAAGTCGCGGGTGTAGGCGTTGCCCTCATCGTCAATCGGCTCACCCATCGGCTTTTCCGGCGCGGGAGTGGTTTCAGGCTGCTTTTCCGGCTGTGTTGCCGCCGTAACGGGAAGGTTCTGCTCGGTATCATCGGCGTAGGCAAACGCCGTCACCGAGAAGCAGGACAGAACCATGACGCAGACCGCAAGGACGGTCAGAAAACGAAACTTCTTACGCATTGTCGATTACCTCCGTATTTTCAGCGGGCTTGGTGCCGCCCTTCATGGAAGACAGGAACGCCATGATCTGATCCTTGTCCATCACCATAGAGCGCACGGTGTTGATGATTTCAAGGTTCTCCAGCTCCGTCTTCTTGTCGTACAGCTCCTTGAGCTGTCCTTCAATTTCGGACTTCTTCTTTTCAGCCTTCTCAATGTCGGAGAGGACTTTCTGATACTTGGGATTCATGAAAAAACTCCTTTCTTTTAATAGGCGGGTCTTCCGAAGGCGTAGAAATGCTGCTGCCAATAGGAAGAGTTGATGGATGTGTACTGAATGGGGTCGCCGCAGTGGATCATGACCCCATCACCGACGTAAATGCCGACGTGGGACACACCGGGGGTGTCATACGTCCCGACGAAAAAGATGAGATCACCGGGCTGTGCATTCGCCTTTGAAACCGGCGTACAGACGTTGTAAAGCCCCTGTGCGCCCAGTCTGCCCGTATTGTATACGCCGGAATTGGTGAATACATAGCTGACGAAGCCCGAACAGTCGAAGCTGGTTTCGGGTGACGCGCCGCCCCAGACATATGGATAGCCGATATATTTTTCCGCCTCCGCCATGAGTGCGGCGAAAGTCGGGCTGCTTGCGAGCGTCTCGTCGGGAATGTCGTACAATGTGGGGTCTTTGAGCGGGGCAGCGTAGGGATTGCCGTGGAAAATGCCCTCCATGTTGCCGTGCGTTGCCATGTACAGCGCGTACATGCCCATCGTGTGATGGCTCATGCTGACAACGGGCAGGTGCGACAGATTTTTGTTTTCCAGCCGCACATGACAGACTGTATAAGCATACGGCACGCGAACCGTCACAATCTCCAAGCGTTCTGTTTCCGGGTTGTACCGCTGCTCGGTCTCCGTGCGGTATCGTGTTTCTCTCGTTACGGATTCTGTCACGATGTACTGGAGCTTGAAGTATTTGTCCAGCACCGGCATAGCGGTTTCCAGCGTCCAGTCCTGTCCATCGAAGCAGGCGGAGATGATGGCCATCAGCACATAGGGGTCGTGCCAAATTTCGTCTGCATCCACCTTCACTTCATCATATTCCGGATGATGGCGGGCGTAATTGCTCATTTCCTCTTTGAGCTGCCTTTCCATGCCGGCATACGCGCTTTCCGCCGCTTTTACGTCTGCTTCCTCCGCCGGATAAGTGCCAATCACGATGGATTCCAGCACCGACTGCGCCAGCGGCGTACAGGATTGCAGGCTGCTCATCACCGCAAGGAGCAGCGCCGCCAGCGCAAGCACCGCCCAAGCCGTCGGATGGCGGGCAAGCGTCTGGCGCAGCCTTTTCTTGATGTTTTCGGCTTTGGGAACTGCATTTTCTGCTGTCTTCGGCGCGGAAGCAATGTGATTGGCTGGCCTGCGGGAAGATTTTGCGGCTGCATACTCCTGCCGGATGGCGCGTTTCTGCTGCCAGCGGGCATTGTGCCGCTTGGGGGCTTTCCCCGCGTGCGCCGCCGCCCGGAACGCTTCTTCCTGCATGTCGTCTGCTGTCAGCGCGGCTTGCACAGCGCTGTTCTCATCTTCATTGGCTTCTGCCGCCTGATGATGGAGCTGGACATAGGCTGCATGAATACCTTGGTGAAGCAGCGGCGAATGGCTTCTTTCAGGCTGACCGGCGCGTACTGCCTGCATCTGTTCCTCCTTGCTGAACTGCAAGCGGGATGTGCCGCAATGGCGCTCCTTTTCCATCAGCGCCGCCCTTCCTTATGCTGCATCCGTTGATACATTTCCTCGCTCCCGTGGTCTGCTTCCGCTGCCGCACGCAGCAGCGCGTACACTGCCAGCGTCAGCACGGTGCAGAAAATGCAGCTGCCCAGCACCAAACCATATGTCATGGAATGCACCTCCTGTATTTAATGTTCATTCTGCACTGCCTTGTCCGACAGTTTGGTGGTCATCACCTTGTACAGCATGGTGTTCTTCGGGAAATGATCCTGAAATGGAAGAATCACATTGCCGTAAAACAGCAGCCCTTCGCCCTCGCCGCTCTGCGTGACGTAGGAAAGCTGATACGGCGAAATGCCTAACTTCTTCGCCAGAATCTCCCGGTCGCCGGATGCCTGATTCAACATGCAGATGAAGTCGGAGTTTTCCAGAATGTTCTCGACTTCCTGACTGGCCAGCAGATCCTTGACGTTCTGCGTAATGCCCGTCGGGATGCCGCCCCACTTGCGGAATCGCTTCCAGATTTCAACGGAATAAGCAGCGGTCTGCTCCTCGCGAAGCAGCAGATGAAACTCATCCATGTAATACCGGGTGGACTTGCCTTCACTGCGGTTTGCCGTCACGCGCCCCCAGACCTGATCCTGCACAATCAGCATACCGAGTTTTTTCAGCTGCTTTCCCAGCTCCTTGATGTCATAGCAGACCATGCGGCTGTTTACATCCACATTCGTGCGGTGGTTGAACCTGTCTCTTATACACATCTGACGCTGCCGA
>ERZ1026998.255-NODE-255-length-20267-cov-4.731595_pt1 | contig 20267 bp, 9 predicted proteins | sample MGYA00519288_ERZ1026998 | MGnify/ENA primary metagenome ERZ1026998 (study PRJEB26926, sample SAMN06164454) | human gut metagenome | biome: ENVO:00009003; feature: ENVO:2100002; material: ENVO:00002003 | host: Homo sapiens | place: USA | collected 2012 ...
CCGAGGAACACCAGAACCACGTCGCTGCGCTCGGCGGCGGAGACCGCCTCCGCAATCCGGTCACCCTCTTCGCCCTCCGCCGAGGGACGGACATGGGTACAGCCCTGGGCATAGCGGATGTCCGCATCCTCACCGAGGTAGTGCCGCAGGCCCTCCAGAGGGGTATAGCTGCGGCTGGGAGTGCCCATATAATTGCCGAGCAGTGCCGCCCGGTGGTCGGCGTTCGGGCCGATCACCGCCAGCTTCTGCCCCTTCTTGAGCGGCAGGATGCCGTTGTTTTTGAGCAGCACCATGCTGCGGCGGGCGGCCTCACGGTTGAGCGCCTGATGCGCCTTGTCGGCCACGATTTCATAGGGGATATTGCTGTAGGCGACCGTCGCAGGATCGTCGAACATGCCGAGCTTGAAGCGCGCGCGCAGCACACGGCGCAGCGCGACATCCAGCTCCTCCTCGGTGACGAGCCCCTGCTCATGGGATTGCAGCAAGTGCTTGTAGACACCGCCGCAGTTGAGGTCACAGCCACGCTTCACGCCCATTGCCGCGGATTCCGCGATGGTGCTGGTGTAGTGATGGTTAGCGTGAAAATCGTTGATTGCGCCGCAGTCGGAGACGACGTGCCCCTCGAAGCCCCAGCGCTTGCGCAGAATATCGCTGAGCAGCTGGGTGTTGCAGTTGCAGGGCTCGCCGTTGACGGCGTTGTAGGCGCCCATCACCGATTCGACCTTGCCCTCCTTGACGCACATCTCAAAGGCGGGCAGATAGGTCTCGAACAGCTCCTTGTCGTCGATATCGACGTTGAAGGAATGGCGGAGATCCTCCGGGCCGCTGTGCACGGCATAGTGCTTGGCGCAGGCCGCGGCCTTCAGATGAGTGGGGTCGTCACCCTGGAGTCCCTGAATAAAGGCGACACCGAGCTTGCCGGTCAGATAGGGGTCCTCGCCGTAGGTCTCGTGACCGCGACCCCAGCGGGGATCGCGGAAAATGTTGATATTCGGGCTCCAGAAGGTCAGGCCCTTGTAGATACCATAGTCGCCCTTGCGCTGGAACTCGTTGTATTTCGCGCGGCCCTCCTCCGAGATGACCGAGGCCACCTTTTGCAGCAGCGGACGGCTGAACATCGCGGCGAGGCCGATTGCCTGCGGAAAAACCGTGGCGACGCCGGCGCGGGCGACGCCGTGGAGCGCCTCGTTCCAGTAGTTATAGGCACGAATGCCGAGCCGCGGCACCGAGGCGGCATCATAGGTCAGCTGAAAGACCTTCTCCTCGAGGGTCAGGCGGGAGACGAGGTCGTCGACCCGCTGCTCGAGCGGGAGGGACTGGTCACGGAAGGGAAAGTTCTCGGACATGGGATTTCCACTCCTTTTTCAAAATATAAACGAAGAACGGCGGCCCGAAACAGCGCCAGCCGATCCGGGCCGCCGTCAGCGGATTCAGGACAGGAAGTTGAGGTTGGAGATGATCCAGGGCTTGAGAGCGTTGTGGGTCAGCACCAGCTTGAAGCAGCGTGCCTCCACATCGTCCAGCCGCAGGAACACCTTCCCGCCGACATAGGACATCTTATCCTCAAATTTCGAGCGATAGACCTCGTGGAGATCGTCCATGCTGTCGCCCGCCAGCAGTTTGAAGCAGTAGGGGGTGAAGGTATCGCGGTCGAAATCGGAGGGAGAACCGGAGAAATAGATCGCACGGCAGAGGATCGCGGCGGGGAACTCCACGCCGAAGTCGATGCCGTTCTTCTGATCCGCGCTCGCACGCCAGTGCTGCTCACGGCCTGCGATCGCCCGCTCAACACCGTCCGGACGGTCCTCGCTCGAGAGGGTCGCCTTCTGCATGTTCTGCGGCTTGAGATCGGCGTCATAGAGACCGAATTTCAGATCCAGCTTCTTGAGATTGGTGCGATGGAAGCTGAGCTCCGGCAGATGCTGGCCACCCGTGCATTGCAGCAGCAGGGTGTTCCAGCCCGCGCGCAGTGTGATGCTCGTGACGGTCATGTCGGTGCCGCTGCCCTGCAGCTCGCCGTTGAGATAGAGGGTCACCGGCTTCTCCGCGTGCATGCGGAGATCCACCGTGTCGGGGTTGAGCAGCAGGTCGGTCCGATCCTGCGGGGAATGGACAAAGACGGCGAGCGCACAGTCGCCGAGATGGTTCTCAGCGCCGACGATCCGCCAGGTCTCGCCGTCCTCGACCCGGTTGAGGCCGGGATGCAGAGCAGATACCGTCTCCTCCGCCTTCAGCGAGCGACAGAGCATCCGATTGACATGTACGCCGTACATACCGGAGAAGAGCAGCTCGTTCAGGTCGTCGTTCTGAGCGAGGGAAATCTCCGCGCCGAGGGAGGACAACGTCCGAACCAACAGGTTCTTCGCCTTTTTGCTCAGCGTGTTGAGGGACAGCTGGCTGAAATAGAGGCGGCTGCCCGCATAGTCGTGACGGGAGAGCGCGGCGAAGCGGCTGTTGTCCGCCAGCTCGCTGCGCAGGATCGACACCGTCTTGATCGACTCGGCGTTGTTGTTCCACATCCGCCAGTCGACGTCCGGGATGCCGAGCAGGATGGCGTTGCTGTCGGCCTTGTAGCGCAGCAACCCGGTGGCGAGAGCCTCCTCGCGACCGACGCCGAGGCCATAGAGGTTGTTGCCGTACATACCGGCCGTCACCTCGTCCGGCGTGACCGGCATCAGCTGATAGCCCGCGCGGCCGGTGACTTCAAATTCATAGGACAGGAAGGCGGGCACCTTGCGAAGCCCCAGTACCAGCACCTTCTCAAAGTTTGCGGCGGAGATCGCCTCGAGGAAGCGGGTGTCGCCGCTGCCGTCGACGATCAGCAGCGCCTGCTGCTTTTCGCGCATCAGCGCGCGCAGCTGCTCTTCGGTCACCGGCTCATAGGCACAGCGGATCTCGTCCAGCATGGCGGCCGCGACGCCGCCGGTGTTGCCATAGAAATAGGCGGCAGCGGGCTTTTGGATATCCGCGGCTTTCAGACGGCGGCCGAGCTCATTGCGCAGCACCCACGCCATCGGCTCATCCAGCGCCGCGAGATCCACGCCGCAGAGGATGCGGGCGAGGCCGGCAGGCGCGAGATCCAGCACAACCGGCATACCGGCGCCGTTGAAATACAGCGGCAGGGCGTTGAAGTTCAGGTATTCCTCAAAATAGCAGCCGCTGTGTTCCGCATTGAAGCTGATCGAACGGTTGTCGGAGGCAAAGAGGCGGCGCACCGAGCGGGACTTCATAAACGAGCCGTAGGGCGCGGCGCGGCGGCAGTCGATGACCGGCCGATCCTCCGGCAGCGCGTCGTCGCCGGACAGGCAAGCCACGCCGAGCGACTCCCATTCCGCCCGCAGCGCGGCACGGTCGTAGACATCGAAGGTCAGCGTGTCGGCAAAGACCTCGTGCCCATTCAGCAGCATCGACAGCCGAATCGAAGCGGGGCCGGTCACCGCCGGAACCGGAACGGTGAGCGGATCCTCGGTATAGGTGCAGGCCGCGATATCATAGGTTTTTTCGGGCAGAACCGTGCTGCCCTCTGCGGTGGTGAGAACGGCAGTCAGTGTGAAACGTCCGTCCGCGCGGTCGTCATTGAAGAAGGTCAGCGGGAAGGAGGCGTCCTCGCCGCCGAAGACGGCGGACGGCGCGTTCTCCGCAAAGAAGCGGACCGGGATATAGGCCTGCTGCGTCAGCCGCCAGACCGGGTTCGGGATATAGGCCGGGAGATCGTCCTGCGCGCCCGCGTTGAGGGTGCGCAGATAGGGGGTGATGCGGGAGGGCTTGATGCCCGGCGTGGTGTAGTCGTCATAGGTGAGTGCCTGCTCCTTGAACGGCATCGGCTCGAGGCCGTACCAGATCAGGTTAAAGACGCAAACCTGTGCCGCCCATTTCCGCTGGCCGATCAGGTTGTGGTAGGCGTCCTTACCGACCGCCTCGAGACGGCCGTTGAAGCTGTAGAGCGGGGACTGGCCATCCTCGAGACAGACGTTGTCCGGTGTCGAGAAGTACATGCTGCCCATCTCGCCGATCGTGATCGGCTTTTCGCGATGGGTCGGGCAGCCGTAGCCGGGATAGTGCAGCGAGTTGACCTGCATCCGGCCGCCGAGATCGCCGCTGCCGTCGCAGCTGATGATGCGGGAATTGTCGAGCGCGGGGATTTCCTGCGTCAAATCATAGAGTTTTTCCTCGAGGTCGGCAACGTCGCGGATAAAGGAGGAGCCGCAGACCTTATAGGCCGGGATACACTCATTTTCCGGGCTCCACATGACCACCGACGGGTGGTTGCGGTCACGCCGGATCAGGCGGCGAAGATGCCGCTTGCTGTTCTCAAAGAAGGCGGGGCTGTAGCTGAAGATACAGTGGGAGGCCCAGACGCCCGACTCCGACACGAGCAGCATGCCCATCTCGTCCGCGACGTCGTAGAAGAAGGCGGGGAAGGGCTGGGCGTGGAGCCGGATGATGTTGACATGGGCGTCCTTCGCCATCTCATAATAGGCGCGGGCGTATGCCGGGGTCTGAATGGAATAGCCCATATAGTGCCAGGAATCATTCTTGAGGCGAATCGGGCGGCCGTTGAGCAGGAAGTGATCCCCCTCTGTCGTGAAGGTACGGAAGCCGATGCGGACCGCGGTCTCGTCGATCAGCTCCTCGCCGCGATAGAGGCGACCGGTCAGCGTATAGAGATTCGGGCTGTCGATATCCCAGAGCGCGACGTCGCCGACGGCATACTGCCAGCAGAGCTCGCTGCCGTCGCAGTCCGCGTCCAGAATCTGCCGTTCGGACGCATTTTCACAGCCCCATTCCTTCAGGAAGAAGCGGATGCGGAGTCCGGCGGCGTCGGCGGCCTCATAGCGGACGGTCAGCGTCCGCTTATAGACGTCGGTGACGGCAAAAATATCCGCGATATAGGAGGCGGGGCGCACGTCCAGCCAGGCATCCTGCCAAATGCCGCCGACATGGCCGCCCCAGAAGGAGCCGTGGGGGCAGTCGGTGCGGCGCTTGCCGTCCTCATCGTGGTACATGGTCTGATGGATGGTCTGGGCGCCGACGACCAGCTCGTTGTCCGCGCCGTAGTTCACATAGTCGGTGATCTCCAGCTCGATGGGCAGGAACGCCTCCTCGTCCTCGCCGATTTTTTGACCGTTGAGGAAATAGACGCTCTTAAAAGAGACGGCGTCGAAGCGCAGGAACAGACGCTTGCCGCGGCTCTCCTCCGGAACAAAAATGGAGCGGCGGTAGAAGCCGGTGTGCAGGTCGTCCCACTCGGCGGGATATTCGGGATAAAGGCGGAAGTCGCCGCCCATGACGGTGTAGGACTCGCCCGCTGTTGTGCGGGGATAGCCATGGGAAAACGAATTGATATTAAAAGGGGAGGGAACCTGGATTTTAACCGTATCCCATTCCGAGGGGACGGCGTCCAGATGGTCGGCCGCATGGGAGAAATCCCAGAAGCCGTTCAGGCAGGTGGTCTTTCGCATATGTATCCATTCCGTTTCTCCGGCGAAAAAATGGGGACGGGCGGCGTTCGTCTCTCGCCGGGGAGACGGACAGCAAAATAGAAAGACGAGTTCACGTGAACGCGTGCTTCTTCCTTTATACAATATCGGATTTCGGCCCTGTTGTCAATATCCAAAACGGGCAAAACAGGGAAATTTTGTGCCGAAACCGCTGACAGGCTGGGGGTTTTCCACAAAAACGGGAGAGTGGATACGGCGCTTGGGCGCGATACACCGGCACGGTGTGCCGGACAAAAAAGTGCCCCGCCGGGAGCAGAAGCTCCGGCAGGGCACTGCCTGCATACAAATGTCAGGATGCGGACGTATCCGTGGGCGGTCGATTGGATTCCTGCAGGAACTCGCCCAGATACTGCATAACGGCCTCTTCCGCTCCCTGGATTGTGGAGGGGTAGTCGGCATTGTTGCCGAAGGCAGCGTTGAAAACCATGGCGATGGGGGCGCCGAGCTGGCTGACCGCGTTCTGTGCAATCGGGGCGAGGTCATAGCCGCCCTTGTTGTAGATATAGTTCCGCACCATTTCGGCATCCTCGTCGGAGCGCCAGATCGTGGTCTCCCAGGACTGCATGGTCAGCTCCTCCACCTCGAGGAAGCGTCTCGCCAGCGCCTCGAGGACATAGCCGATCTTGTCGAGATCCTCGTTCGTGTTGGTGATACAGAAGACGGGGGCGTTGTGGTCGACCATGCCGATGTAGTCCTTCTGTTCCTTGTCCCACTTGGGCTGCGGCAGGAAGCCGTAGTCATCCTGCATATCCCGCAGCGCGCCCTCACCGGGGCTACAGCAGATGAACAGGCTCTTGCCGTCGACAAAGGCGCCGATGATATCGGAGAAGTCCTTGCCGCTCGAGAGGCCGTGAATACCGTCGTCCCGGATCATCTTACGCATGAATTCCACGATGTCATAGGCGTGCGAGTTGTTGCTGGCGAGCCGCATCACGCCGTTTTCGTCGTTCTGGAAAAAGCGGCCGCCCATCGCCATATAGGCCGCCCGGCAGTAGTCGCCGTCCGGCGCCACGAGACCCCAGCGGTCGTCCTCGGAATCCACCTTGCCGCTGTTATCGCGGTCGAGCATGGCGCGCTTGGCATACTGCACGAATTTGTCATAGGTCCATTCGCCGCGCCGAACCAGCTCATAGGGATCCGGCAGCTGCAGCTCCTCCCAGATGGTCTTGTTGAAATAGCAGGACCAGGTCATATAGAGATGGCTGCAAAAGGGGGCGGAGCTGCCCACTACGCGGTTGTTGATGGTGAGGGTGTCCTGCAGATTCTGGTTCCACCAGGGATGTGACAGATCCATGCCCTCGACCTCCCGGAGATCGCCGAGCAGACCTGCGCCGAGGAACCGGCCGTAGTTCCACATGGTGGAGATGACGAGGTCGGCAAACTTGCCGCCGGCCAACACCTCGGTCTGAACCGCCTGGAACGCATTGTTGACATCCAGCTCCTCAAACTCGATATTGCAGTTAAAGGTGCGTTCGACCTCGTCCACGATGGCGAGGATGGTATCGTTCGGCTGCTCGCCCGCCTCCGGCTGCCAGCGGGTGGTGTAATAGTCGCGCACGGTGAAGGTATAGCCGTCGAGGTCCCGAACCTCCTCCGGGATGTCGGGGTAATATTTGCTCACAAGCCCGGTGTCGGTGACGCCGGAGACATCCTCCCCATCGCCTGTGCCGCCGCTGCAGGCGGCAAGGGGCGTCATCATCAAAACCGCCGATGCCAGAGAAACCAGTCGTATCCAGTGGCTTTTCATGGTCGTGCTCTCCTTTCCAATTGGTGCCGCCGCTTTTTTAAGCAGTGCACGTGAACAGTTGTGTTCTGTATCTTAGAATATTCCTTTTTTCATAAAATGTCAATAAAAAAATCGGAGGTAGAAACAAATTGGCCGAAATCAATAATCGGCCGACTGCTCGTCGGGGCACGCGGCCCTGGATTGTGAGATAGGACGGACGCTTGGTCAGAATGCCCAAGCAGCGCGACGTTCCCTTAGAAAAAACAGGCAGAGTGCGGGCCGGCTGTCGGCAGAAGTTGTCGAACAGAAGCGTGGATTGGGCAATTCCGATAAACCATCCTGTCTCCCAGCCAAAAAGTATGGTAAAAAGTGTTGACAGCGTTCTGCATATATGCTATATTTGAAATGCTGAATTTTAGGCGTATTCACCACCTTGACGAAAACCGGACGCATTTTCGAACCAAAAATTGCCGTTTTAACGAAAAACGGCGATTTTTCATCGTGGATGAGCCGGGCGGTCGTTCAGAGAACCCAATGCTTCATGGAGGTACCGTTATGACTGTTAGGAAAAGTGACGAACATCGGGTGCACCGAGGGGGCCTTCGCACGGCGAAAAAGCTGACGGCATCATTGCTGGCGGCTGTTTTGCTGTTGTCCAATGCCGCCCTTTTCGCCGGTGCGGAGGAGGCGGCGCCGGATGCCGCGCAGGAAGGGACGTCTTCTTCGCAGAGCAATGCGAGCGAGACGGCCTACGTTACCTATCTGGAGAAGTATAAAAATGTTCCGGACGCCACCACCAGCTTCACGGTCAATGCTGCGGGAGAGGGTGTTTTCACTCTGAACGGCATGGAGAACGCCGGTGTTCTCAAAAAGGGTGACGAGGGGACGGCGGATATTTTCACCGGCGATAAGCAGGCTGCCCTCCTGACGGATGAGCAGGGCTATGCCGAGTGGAAATTCACGGTTCCCGAGACCGGCATGTACAATATCGCTGTTACCTATCTCGGTTATAACAGCAAGGGCGGCTCTATTGAGCGCCGTCTGACCATCGACGGCAAGGTTCCGTTCGACGAGGCGGAGTATATTTCGCTCGGCCGTGTGTTCGAGGACGTGTTCACTCTCGATGACAACGGCAACCGCAAGACCGATGTCAACGGCAACGATATCCGGCCGAAGCAGAACGAGGTTCTTCGCTGGATCGATGCCGATCTGCGCGACACCGCCGGTTATTTTGCCGATCCGCTTTCCTTCTATCTGGAGAAGGGCGAGCACACGCTGCGCTTTGATTCGGAGCGCGAGTCTGTGTTGATCGAGAAGTTCGTTTTCTACCGCGCGGAGAGCGCTCCTTCCTATGCGGAAGTCAAGGCGGAATACGAGCGCAGAGGTTATCAGGCCGCTGCCGGCGAGGTGAAGTTCCTGCAGGCGGAGGATCTGTTTGAAAAATCCGATAAGTCCAACTATCCGGTCAACGACCGTACCTCGGCGGCCACCATGCCGCAGGATATCTACTGCATCAAGCTGAACAGCCTCGGCGGCCAGAAGTGGGCCGGCGCCGGCAGCTGGGTCACCTGGCAGGTGACGGTGCCGGAGACGGGGCTTTATAAGATTGCTCCCCGTTCCCGCCAGAATATCTATTCCGGCGTCTATGTCAGCCGGAAGCTGACCATCGACGGCAAGCTGCCGTTTGCCGAGGCGGGCAACCTGACCTTTGACTACAGCACGACCTGGGAGTGCAAGCCGCTCGGCAACGGCGAAGAGGATTTCCTCTTCTATTTCGAGGCCGGCAAGACCTATGAGCTTGGCATGGAAGTGGTGCTCGGCGACATGGGCGACGTGCTCCGCCGCGTCACCGATATCGTCGACAACCTTAATGCCGACTATCGGAAGATTCTGATGATCACCGGTTCTTCGCCGGACAAATATCGCGACTATTCCTTCAGGAAGACCATTCCGGATGTGCTTGATGATATGGCACAGCAGGCGCAGGAGCTCAACGCTGTCGGCGCGCTGCTTGAGAAACTGACCGGCGAAAAGGGCGAGCGCGTTGTCCAGCTGAACAAGCTGGAGTACCTGATCGACCGTATGGTGAAGGATACCAGCGAGATCGCCGGTAAGTTCTCGATGTTCAAGGATAACATTGCCGCGCTCGGCACCTGGGTGCTCGAGACGGCTTCCCAGCCGCTGGAGCTGGACTACATAGCGTTTGTGCCCGCGAATGCGGAGCCGCCGAAGGCGAATGCCGGTTTCTTCACGAATCTTGCCTTCTCCTTCGAATCCTTCCTGTCCTCGTTTATGATTGACTACCAGTCGATCGGTACAACGATCCAGGAGGAGGAGACTTCCAAAAGTATCACCGTCTGGCTGACCAGTGGCCGTGACCAGTCCTCCATCGTGCGGGAACTGATCGACAGCACCTTCACCCCGAATTACAACGTCGGCGTCAATCTGCAGCTGGTTGCGGGCGGCACTATGCTTCCGTCGGTTCTCGCTGGACGTGGCCCGGATGTGGCGATCGGTATGGCGATGGGCGATCCGATCAACTACGCCGTCCGTGGCGCCGTGCTCGGCCTCTCGGACAACGAGGGCTTTAACGAGATCACGAAGCGCTTCCATGAGAGTGCACTGGTTCCCTATCAGTTCAATGGCGAGACCTATGCGCTGCCGGAAACCCAGAGCTTCAATATGCTCTTCTATCGGACGGATATCTTTGCCGAGCTGGGGCTTGAGGCGCCGGAGACCTGGGAGGATCTGGAGATCCTGATTCCCGAGCTGCAGAAGAAGAACATGTCCATCGGCCTGCCGCATGATCTGAACGCGCTGCTGATGTTCATGTACCAGAACGATGCACCTCTGTACCTTGAAAACGGTAAGTATGCCAATCTGGATTCGAAAGAGGCGGTTCAGGCCTTTACGCGTCTGACCGATTACTTCTCACTTTACAAATTCCCGACGGAGTACGACTTCGCGAACCGCTTCCGTTCCGGTGAAATGCCGATTGCACTCGCGGATTATACGATGTATAACCAGCTGACGCTGTTTGCGCCGGAAATCCGTGGCCAGTGGGCCATGACTTCTGTCCCCGGCACGCCGGTGACAGATGAAGAGGGCAAACCGGTTCTGGACGCCGAGGGCAAGCAGGTTGTGAACCACGCTACCCCGTCGGCCGGTGCTTCCGTCATGATGCTCCGCGGCTGCACGGATACGGAGTCCGCCTGGAAATTCATGGAGTGGTGGACCAGTGCGGATGTGCAGGCAAGCTTCGGCACCGAGATGGAAACGGTCATGAGCAATGCGGCCAGACAGCCTACCGCCAACCTCGAGGCACTCTCCAAGATGTCCTGGTCGGTTAAGGACTACAACAGCATTTCCAGCCAGTGGACCAACGTCCGCGGCACACCCGAGGTTCCCGGCAGCTACTACACCGGCCGTATCGTGACTTTTGCTTTCAACCGCGTTGTCAACGAAGGCGTGGATGCGGGAGACGCGCTGCAGAACTACATCGAATCTCTGAACGCAGAGCTGGCGCGTAAGAGAAAAGAATTTGGATTGGATTAAGAGGAGGTAGTATCTATGTTACAGCAGGCAGCAGCGCTTGCGGCAAAAGACATACAGATCAAAAAGAGGCCCCTCGGCAAACGGATTAAGGAAAACGCCTCCTGTTATGGCTTTGCTCTGCCGTACTTCATTATCTTTACGATTTTCACCATCTGCCCGGTCGTAATTTCGATTCTGCTGGGTTTCACGAACTTCAACATGCTGCAGTTCCCGACCTTTACGGGAATCGACAACTTCATCCGCATGTTCCTTGACGATGATATTTTCATCATCGCCATTCGCAACACCTTCCTGCTCGCGGTCATCACCGGTCCGGTCAGCTATATGATGTGCTTTGTGCTGGCCTGGCTGATCAACGACCTGAAGCCCTGGCTGCGCGCCCTCGTGACGGTTGTCTTTTATGCGCCGTCGCTGTCCGCAAACGCGCTGCTGATCTGGACGGTTCTGTTCAGCAGCGACGCCTACGGCTATGCGAATGCCTGGCTGATGGAGTTTGGTCTCATCGATGAGCCGATCCGGTGGTTCACCAATACCACCTACATGATGCCGCTGGTCATTGTGGTGGTGCTCTGGTCCTCTCTCGGCACGAGCTTTCTGTCCTTCATCGCCGGTCTGCAGGGCGTCAACAAGTCCTATTACGAGGCGGGCGCAATCGACGGTATCCGCAATCGTTGGCAGGAGCTCTGGTTCATCACGCTGCCCTGCATGCGGCCGCAGCTGCTGTTCGGTGCCGTCATGACCATCTCGAGCTCCTTTGGTATCGGTGCGGTGGTTACCAGCCTGGTTGGTTTCCCCAGCACGGACTATGCGACACACACCATTATCAACCATCTGGAGGACTTCGGCGGCCAGCGTTATGAGATGGGTTATGCGTCCGCCATTGCGACAGTGCTGTTCCTCGTGATGATTTTGACCAACTATATCGTGAAAAACCTGCTGTCCAAGGTCGGCGAATAAAAGAAGGAGGGGTGAAGTGATGGCAACTAAAGTAGCAAAACGAACCAAACAGCTGAACCGTTCCTTTGCGGGTAATCTGGGCGTTGTGCTTGTGCTGGCGCTGTTCGGCGCGTTCATGATTCTGCCGCTGATCTATACGATTTCCCAGTCGCTCAAACCGTTGGATGAGTTGTGGGTCTTCCCGCCGCGCTTTTTCGTGCGCCAGCCCACGGGCAAGAACTTTCAGGATTTGTTCCGTCTGCTGGACGACTCGATGGTGCCGTTCTCCCGCTACATATTCAATACCGTGGTTATTTCCGTTGTCGGTACCTTCGGCCACGTTGTTCTGGCTTCCATGTGCGCGTTTGCACTCTCCAAGCATGAATTCCCGGGTTCCAAGCTGATGTTCAAACTGATCGTGCTGGCGCTGCTCTTCAATGCGAGCGTCACGGCGATCCCGAACTTCATGATGATGACCTGGCTGCATCTGCTGGATAATCCGCTGGCGCTGATCGTCCCGGCCTTCGGTTCCTCGCTCGGCCTGTACCTGATGAAGCAGTTCATGGAACAGATGGTGCAGGATTCGGTTCTGGAGGCGGCTCGTATTGACGGCGCCGGTGAATGGCGCGTCTTCTGGGGCATTGTCATGCCGACCGTCAAGCCTGCCTGGCTGACGCTGATCATCTTCTCCTTCAAGGATTTGTGGAACATCGGTGCTACGAACTACATCTACAGCGAGAATCTGAAAACCCTGAACTATGCGATGTCTCAGATCCTGGCTGGTGGTATCGCGCGTGCCGGTGTCGGCGCGGCGGCGGCCGTGATTATGATGATCGTGCCGATTACTGTTTTCATCATTACCCAGAGCAACGTCGTCGAGACGATGGGTGCATCCGGTATGAAAGAGTAGGTGAAGAAGGTGTTGAGAGCTTTGAAAAAACAGTCAAAGAAGTGGCTCGCCCTGATAGGCGTCCTGCTGCTTGCCGTGAGCTGCTGCTTCGGCGCTGCGGCCAGTGTGTTCGTACCGTATTCCACCTATACATACGACTACGACGGCGACTATCTGGAAAGCCCGCATGCCTATGTCCCGGAGGTACGGCTGACCAGCACGGATATGGGTATCCCGGCGTCCGGGGATAAGTCCCCGCTGATGGATGCAGGCGATATGGTGGTGGGGCCCGAGGGCAACATCTATATCGCCGATACGGCGAGCAACCGGATTCTTGTGCTCAGCCCGGAAATGAAAATGCTCGGATCCCTCTCCTATTTTTATAACGAGGGCTCGATCCAGGAGTATCTTGATGCGCTGATTGAGGGCGAGATCACGGGCAAAACCATTCCGGAGGAGTATCTGGAGGATCCCTGGGCGTATTACGAAGAGGTGCTGTCCGGTGGCCCGGAGGATCCCTCGGTTAACACGCTGAACGCTCCCGAGGGCATCTTTGTAACGGCGGACGGTCATCTGTATGTGGCCGACACGGGCAATAAGCGTGTGCTGGAATTCAAGCAGAACGCAGAAGGTGACTACGAGAACTGGGATCTGGTTCGGGAGATCAAGAATCTGGAATCCGATGTCCTGAGCGAGGAGTTCATCTTCCAGCCCGGCGACCTCGTGGTTGACAGCGCCGGCCGGATCTATGTCAATGTCAAAAACGTTAACTCCGGTATTGTGGAACTCAGTGTGGAGGGAGAGTTCGTCTCCTTCTACGGCGCGCAGAAGGTGCAGCAGAGCGTGGTCGACTGGTTCCTCCGTCTCTTCATGACCGATGAGCAGAAGGCGCGTACCGTCAATATCATTCCCCGTCAGTACAACAATATCTCGATCGATTCGAAGAACTTTATCTGGCTGACGGCGAATTCGATGGACACGTTTGAGCAGTTCTCTTATCTGGAGAGCGGCGATTCCGCGGCAGCCCCGATCAAGCGTCTGAACCCGAACGGCGACGACGTGCTGGCAAGACAGGGTGTCTGGGCGCCGGGTGGCGATATCATCGACGCGACCACCGTTTCCTCCATTGTGGATGTCGCTATCAAGGACAACGGCACCTATACCATGCTGGATGATAAGCGCAACAAGCTGTTTACCTATGACGCCAACGGCAACCTGCTGTATGCTTTCGGCGGAACCGGTTCGCAGCTCGGCGTGTTCCAGCTGGTCGGCTCGATTGTCTATTACGGCGACGACCTGCTGGTGCTGGACAAGGGCGCCGGCACCGTCACCCGGTTTGTGATGACGGATTATGCACGGCTGATCGAAGAAGCGATCGACGCGGATAACAACAGCGAGTTTGAGAAATCCATGGAATGCTGGCAGGCGGTTCACAAGCGTAACGCGAATCTGGATCTCGCCTATGTCGGTATGGCCAAGAGCCATCTGAGAAATGCGCGCACGGCGGAGGATCCGCTGGCGGCCTATCAGACGGCGATGGATTACTATGAAAGAGCCCGTAACACCGAAGGATATTCGCAGGCGTTTAAGGAGTACCGCTCCCTTTATGTGCGGGAGAACATCGTGCTGGTGTTGGCTGTGCCGGTGGTGATCGGTGTGTTGATCTATCTGGCCACCCGTGCCATGAAGAAAGTCAACGCCAAGATCCACGTGTCGGGTGAAGCCACGACGCTTCCGCAGGAGCTGATTTACGGCTGGCGGACGATTTTCCATCCGCTCAACGGTTTCTGGGAGATCAAGCGTGAAAAGCGCGGCTCCTTCCGGGCGGCAACCATCTTCCTGATCGCTACAGTTGTGGCCTTCTGCTACAACGCGACCGGCACTGCGTATCTGTTCCGTACGGCGAATGTCGAAGACATCAGCCTCCTGCAACAGGCAGCCAATGTGCTGATCCCGGTGGTGCTGTGGGTGCTGGCCAGTTGGGCGCTGACCACCCTGATGAGCGGCGAAGGCAGCATGAAGGATATTTATATTGCGCTTGGCTATGCGCTGATTCCGATGATTATCCTGGTGATTCCCGCTACGCTGCTCAGCAATGTGTTGACGCTGGATGAGCAGGCTTTCTTCACCTTCTTCCTGACGCTGTCCTATCTCTGGGCTGGATTGCTCATTGTCTTCGGTTCTATGGTTATTCAGGATTATACCTTCGGCAAAAACCTGCTGACGGTGATCCTGTCGGTTGTCGGTATGGCTGTGATTCTCTTCCTGGTGCTGCTGCTGATTACACTGACACAGAAGATTGTCGGATTCTTCGGCGGCATATATGAAGAGATCGTCTTCCGCCTGTAGAGAATGGAGAACGCTATGAAAAGAAGAATGAAATATCTGGCACTGAGCTTATCGATTCTTTTGCTTATGAGTGTTTTCATGGGCACCTTTACGCTGGCTGAGGAGGACGCGGCGACGGATCCCACCGTCAGTGGTGATGCCGCTGCGGCGGATGCAGATGGCGGGACCGCAGAAGGGGATGGTGAATCCTCTGAAGACGGCGAAGAGGGATCGGAGGGTGACGAAGAGGCCGTTGAAACTGTCGACGGCGTCGAGATTCTCCCCCTCGACCATATGTATGATGTCACGGCTGAGGGCGTTCTCAGCATCCTGTCGGAGTATACCGCCTCTGCCGGCGACGTTAAGGTTCGTTCGGTTATGCGCGCGGAGGACTTCGCGCTGGAAGCGCTGCCGACCCTGCTCGGTGTGTACTACATCGAGGACGGAAAGAAGGCTGTGGCGATTGATCCCAGTGCGGCGGACGGCTATAATATCTACCGCATTGCCGGCAAGGACTACGGCGAGATTTTCACGGTTCATGTGTTGGCTAACGCGGAGGTCGATCTCACGGAAATGACCGACGAGGAGCGCGTGGCGTGGAAGCTGTCCCACCGGGGTAAGTTTGCATCTCCCGAACAGCGCCTCCGTTATATGACGGAAGTCTACAGCACAGGTGGCCGCAGCCTGTATGTGGACAAAGACTTGGCGGAGATCGCGGTTTTCGACAGCAACACCAACGATTATTACTTCTCTTCCCCCTATAATTACGGCATGTCCATGGGCAGCAGCCTGCTGAAGGATCAGATGGCCTCTCTGGTGCAGGTCATGTTCTATGACAGTCAGAGCAAGCCGACCACCTATACGAGTTTCGCGGATGCTGTTTCGAAGCAGCAGTTTGAGACCGAGGAGATTGAAAACGGTATCCGGTTCAATTTCCAGATCGGTAAGCTGCAAACGGAGTCTGCACTGCCCTATGCGGCGGAGGCCACCCGGTTTGAGGAAAAGGTCATCAAGGTGCTCGAGGAGAAGAGCAAGACCTCTTCCGAAGCTGCCTTTGCGCTCCGGAAGGTCAAGGCCTACTGGACCCGCTATACCTATAGTGAACTGAGCTCCTCCCAGAAGCAGTCGCTGCTTGTCAACTATCCCGGCCTCGAAGATGCGGATCTTTATGTGCTGCGTCCCGTTGTGGAGCGCGAGCAGGAGATGCTGCTCGGCTATCTGGAGAATTTGACGGACTACGGCTGGGAGGACTACCTGGACGATAAGAAGGTTTCGGGCTATGTCTCGAAGGAGTCGGCGGTTGCCCTCTTCAAGTTCCCGCTGGATATCACGCTGGACAGCAACGGCGATCTGATTGTGGACCTGCCGGCCGACGAGATCGAGTATGACCGCGATGAGTTCACGCTTTTCCGTATTACGCTGATGCAGTATTTCGGCGCGGCGAAATCGACGCAGGACGGCTGGATGTTTGTTCCGGACGGTTCCGGCACATTGATTAACTTCAACAAGGAAAAAGCCAAAACCTCGCTCAACACCATCCGCCGCGTCTACGGCGATGACTATGCGCTGACCAACACGACAGAGTATCTCAACCTCGCCCAGTCCGCGTATCTGCCGGTCTATGGTCTGCACAGCCGTGCCACCGGCTATATGGCGATCATTGAGCAGGGCGATGCCATGGCGCGAATCACGAGTGAGAGCGGCAATATCCAGAGCGATTTTGAAACAATTTACTCTGATTTTATCTATGCCAATGTGCAGACACTGGATTATTCGGACGGTGTGAAGGCGAACGGCTCCTGGACCTACTACAACAAGAATTACTATAAGGGTTCTTACCGCATCCGCTATAAGCTGTTCCATGGCGAGGACGTCACCTATGTGACGATGGCCAAGGCCTATCGGAATTATCTGCTTGAGAACGATGTCCTGAAGGAGAAGCTGACACTCAGCAACGACAGCACCCCCTTCTATCTGGAGACGCTGGGTTTGATCGATAAGACGGCCTCCTTCTTCGGCATCGTCTACAACAAAAAAATTCCGATGACGGAGTTCTCCGACGCGCAGAACATGATCAACACCTTGCAGGAGGCCGGTATCGGCAACGTCAGTCTCCGCTATCGCGGCTGGATGAATGGTGGCCTGAACTATGCGGTTCCTTCCAAGCTGAAGGTCGAGAGCAAGCTCGGCGGCAAATCCGGGCTGCAGGAGCTGGTCAGCTTTATGAAGGGCAAGAACATGACGCTGTTCCCCGAGGTGGATTTCGCGGTTGTTCGCCGCGACGGTTTCTTCGATGGCTACAGCACCATGTCCGATTCTCCGAAGACGCTGGATAAGAAGACGCTGACCATGACCCCGGCGACGGAGATCCACAACATTCTGGAGATCACCAACAACTATTTCGCGATTGCGCCGAAGTCGAGCACTCGGTATTTCCAGAAGTTCTTCAATGACTATGCGAATTTCCAGATCGGTAGTGTCAGCCTCGGCACGATGGGCAGCATGCTGTATTCCGATTTCGGCGGCAATGAAAACGGCACCAATCGCCAGCAGGCACAGGAGATTCTGATGAAGAACCTTGCTGACAATCAGGAGCGAATGGGACGGCTGATGGTCGAAGGCGGCAATGCCTATACCTATGGCTTCGCCACCGACATTCTGGATATCCCGCTGAGCGACAGCACGAACGTCCTCTCGGACGAGAGCGTACCGTTTATGCAGATTGTGCTCCATGGCTACAAGCAGTATGCCGGTGAGGCGATGAATCTCGCGGATGATATGTCGCTGGCGATTCTCAAGAGCGCGGAATACGGCGCCAACCTCCACTTCACTCTGAGCGCGAAGGATACCGGCGAACTGAAAGACACCGTTTATTCCCACTACTACACAGTGGACTTCGATACCTGGAAGCAGGACGCGATTGATCTCTATAAAAAGTTCGATCCGGTCTTCAGAAAGCTGCAAAATCAGACGATCGAGAAGCATGAAAAGCTCCAGGCGGGCGTCTATATGACGACCTACGAGGACGGCACCCGGATTGTTGTCAACTATAACAACGCCGGGGCCGAGGTTGATGGGAATAAGATCGCGGCAAAAGACTTTGCGGTTTTGTAAGCGGACATGAAACGACACATTTTTGAGATGATGGGGTTGGAAATATGAGTACTGCTAACACATTGCAAGTCAAAGCCAGGCGGCGGATGTCTTGCGAACGGAGAAAGCAACGAAGCTATTGGGTGTTCCTGATTCCTTTCCTGATCGGATTCGTTGTGATCTTCGCCGGAATTTACATCAATTCCATTTGGTACAGCTTCAACAAAGTGGAGCTGCAGGGTTCGAAAGGCTTCTCGCTGAGCTTTGTCGGCCTCGACAACTACAAATACGCCCTTTTCACGGATCCGGATTTTATCAGCAACATCCGCTCCTCTGTGATCGGCATGCTGACGAATATCCCGATGGTTGTGCTCTACAGCCTCTTTGTGGCGGTGATCCTGAGTCAGAATATCAAAGGCCGGGCGGCCTTCCGGGCAATCTTCTTTATCCCGGTTATTCTGGCAACTGGTTTCATGACCAAGGCGGATATGACCAACAATGTGGCCGGTGAGCAGATGTGGTCGACGCTCGGCGAATCGGTCCAGGCCTCCGGAACGGTGGCCAACGGCCTGATGGATGCGCTGGATTTGCAGGAATATCTGATGAATCTGAGCTTCAGCCCAGCCCTTTCCGGCTATGTCGTTTCGGCCGTCACCGGCATTTTCGACATCGTGAACCTCTCGGGCGTACAGATGCTGATTTTCCTCGCGGGTCTGCAGTCGATTTCGCCTTCGATTTATGAATCGGCGGATATCGACGGCGCAACCGCCTGGGAGTCCTTCTGGCTCATCACGTTCCCGCTGATCAGTCCGATTATCATGGTGAACGTCATCTATACGATCATCGACTCGTTCACGAGAAGCGATAACGTCATTATGAATCAGATTCAGACGCAGGGCTTCAAGAGCAATGCCATGGGCTCCGCCTCGGCAATGGCCTGGTTCTATTTCCTGGTGGTTGCGGTCTGCATTGTGATCATCACAGCAATCATCCGCGGCTATATCTACTACCAGCAGCGTGATTGAGGAGGGCTGATACGATGAATGATACCGCAGCTTTGAAAAACAAGGCCAAAGAAAAACCCAGAAAAGAAAAGAAGGCCAAGATTCCGCTTCGCGATCGCATGACCGCGAGCAATATCAAAAGCTTTCTCGGTCGGCTCTTCATTTATGTTCTGCTGATCGAAATCGCGTTTATTATCATCTTCCCTCTGATGACCAAGTTCTCCTCGGCGCTGATGAGCCGGGAGGACATGTTCGATCGCACCGTCTCGTTTATTCCGCGTAATCCGACGATCGAGAACTTTGTGACGGCGTTTACGGATTCCTACTATCTGGAAGCCCTGCTGAACACCTTCCTGATGGCGTTGATGGCGGCGGTGCTGCAAACCCTGATCTGTTCGCTTACCGGTTATGGCCTGGCCAAGCTGAAGAGTAAGCTGGCGACGGTGGTGTTCGGCCTCGTGGTGCTGAACATCCTGATCCCGCCGCAGGTCATTCTGGTTCCGCTGTATCTGAAGTTCCGTTTCTTTGACGTCTTCGGAATTCTCGAGTTGATTACCGGCATGAAGGGCCCCAGCCTGATGAATACGCCCTTCCCGCTGCTGATTCTCTCGCTGACCGGCTATGGCTTCAAGAACGGCCTGTACATCTTCATCATGCGGCAGTTCTACAAGGGCGTACCGGAGGAGATTGAAGAGGCTGCTGCGATCGACGGCTACGGCACCATTGCGACCTATTTCAAGATTGTGCTGCCGATGGCGGTTCCGATGATGATTACCATCTTCATGTTCGCCTTCTCCTGGCAGTGGACCGACACCTTCTATTCCGGTATCTTCTTCTCGAATTTCCGGGTTCTGGCCAACACCATCTTCACGATGAAGGGCGCGTTTGCCTCCGGTGTCTCCGCTTATCAGGGCGCGATCCTGCTGCATACCGGCGTCCTGATCGCCATAGCGCCGCTGATTTTGATCTATACTGTTGCACAGCGTTGGATCATCGGCGGTATCGAGAGAAGCGGTCTGGTCGGTTGATACCTGCGGGTGCCGGCTCTCGTTTCCGAAGTATTTATAAAACACCGGTCGGGTTTTTCCCCGGCCGGTGTTTTATTCCGTGGCGTTCTCGCGCCTTCCGGCCGCTGCCCACTGTAGTTATGAGAAGGCATCATGGGGAAGACTGTCTGCCGGAGGATCTGTCTCTTATACACATCTCCGAGCCCACGAGACCTCTCTACATCTCGT
>ERZ1026998.265-NODE-265-length-19877-cov-6.693573_pt1 | contig 19877 bp, 19 predicted proteins | sample MGYA00519288_ERZ1026998 | MGnify/ENA primary metagenome ERZ1026998 (study PRJEB26926, sample SAMN06164454) | human gut metagenome | biome: ENVO:00009003; feature: ENVO:2100002; material: ENVO:00002003 | host: Homo sapiens | place: USA | collected 2012 ...
GTATAAGAGACAGTCCGTATACCGGTCGAGCAGCCACGCCAGATCGGTGAAACTCCACGGATGGGGACGCTGGACGATCTCCGAATCCCAAATGGTGTGGTAGCGCATCTCCCTGCCGAAATAGTCGACCTTGTAGTAGCCGATCGTCGTATTGCCCGGATAGCGGATATGCGCCGGACAGTGCATGTCGCCCACGCAATGGACGATCAGCTGGATGCGGGCCAGCCGCGTCGAGTCGTCCAGCTCGCGGATGCGGTTTTTCAGCATATCGGCCGACTCCTCGATGTAGTAGAGGCAATTGGCCAGATACTTGTCGGTGCCGGGCCAGCGGTTTCCGGGCACGACCTCGCCCTCGGCGTCGACCGAGAAGGTATGGGGCAGCTGGTGCATCCGGTCGCCCTTCGCGGGATCGTAGCCCAGGTCGACGAGCATCTGCGGTTTGTAGTCGTCGAGCCACGAGGCGTAGTAGACGATCGACTCGCCGTCGAGCCACTTGTCCAGATTGGCCCTGGCCTTTTTCGTAAGGTGCTCTTCGGCGATACGGGCCACCGTCGCGTGGCCCAGACGCCCCCACGCAAAGAGATTTTGCGTCGCACACAGTGTTGCCGCCAACGCGAGCAGCAGAATCGGTCTCTTCATGTTTGCAGTTTTTTCGGTTCATCGGGGATCTGCCCCGTTCTCAATATATACGGTTCCGGCGGAAAAAAGTTTTCTCCGCGATGTTACTTTCTGAATGTCCCGATCAATTTTTTCGGATAATTCGTCGCAATGGCGCGCAGGCGGTCGATGTAGTTCGCATAGTAGGCCGCGTCGACGTCCTTGTCGATGGTAAAGACGCTCACTTCCACGCCTGCCGACGCATAGTCGTCGATTCCCCACTGCCCGCTGCCCGCCGTGCCGTCGAACCAGATGTTCGAGGCGTCGATGTTGATCCACGGATCGATGTAGGTCTGATACTCTGCCGGAGCGACGTAGCCCATCCAGCCAGCGCGCACGCCCGCGCTCTGCGCCGCCGAATAGCAGAGCGTCCAGACGGTCTTGTTGCTCGTAACGATGAATTCCACGAAATTGCGCGCCTTCATCCGCTCGATCACCTGACAAGCCAGCTGGCACGAACGCGCCGAGAAGCCCGTATAGCCCGCCGACGAACCGTCGACGAGGATGTTCTTCACGTCGAGCCACAATTTCGACGTTCCGGCGCGCATCACCTCTTCCAGAAAATCTTCCAGCAGTTCTTCTGTAAACAGTTCTTTCCCTACCATGTCCCGCGCCATGTCCACGATTTGGTCCCTTCGTTTGGCGATAATGTCAGTACGATAAGAAATCCCCAGAGGTTTTCCGAAAAGGGAAGATACGGCAAAAAGGTCGGCAATCCCTCCCACGGAAGCAGCAAAGGCCATATGGAAAAGTCCGCCGCCAAGCAAGCCGGTTTCTTTAAATGGCGCCGCAAGCAGGCAGATTAATACAGTACCCGCCAAAAGTCCGTCAGCTTTCTTTTTTCTGTCCATGGTTTTCCTTCCTGTTTTTTTACATTATATCCCGCCGTCCATGGAAATAAAAACAGGAACGCTGTTACACGTTCCCGATGACAATAATTATTTGCCCGCTTCTTCCAAAGCACGCTGCGCCGCATCGAAAAACTGCTTATAGGAAAGGGTAGCGCCGGAGATGCCATCGACTTTATTCAGCTCCTGTTTCTGCAGCAGCGCTTCCGCATAAGTTTTATTTGCTTTCAATGCAAGCTGGGCTTTGTTGTAATAGACCTTATTTTCTATTTTTCCGTTTGTTTTTCCATAATCCTCCCCTTTCCGTTTTCCGTCTTTCAGGAAGCCGTCAAAAGTAGCTGCCGTGATTTTATGGTCTTTCACCGTAATGGAAATAATGGAATACTCTCCTTCTCCATTTGCGGCGCTCTTTCCTTCAAAGGTACCGTCTTTCGCCTTGGAAAGGAGCCCTTTCGTGTCCACTTTCGGCGGCTTATATTGGGTCAGCCCCGATTTTGTGCTGCCTTCGGACGCAGGCGCTTCTTTGGTATCACCGCAGCCGCCGAGCAGCGTCGCTGCCACCAGGCCGGCTGCAGCCGCAGCGCCATATTTCTTTAAATTTTTCATGCTTTTTCTTCTTCTCCTCCTTCACGCATATGTCCATGCTCGATGATAACGATCCGTTTTGCCGCTTTGCCGACATGGTCGGAATGGGTAACGGTAATGATGGTATGCCCCTCTTCATTGAGTTCACGGAAAAGGTTCATGACCAGTTTTTCATTTTTCTCATCCAGATTTCCTGTCGGTTCATCGGCAAGAATGAGGACCGGATAATTAATCAAAGCTCTTGCGATACACACGCGCTGCTGTTCGCCGCCGGAAAGCTCGCTCGGCAGGTGCCCCGCCCTGTCTTCAAGACCGACACGGGCCAGAGCTTCCATGGCTTCTTTCTTGTCAGGAATGCTGTGATAGTATTGGGCGACCATCAGATTTTCCACAGCCGTCAGATAAGGAATCAGGTGGAACTGCTGGAACACCATGCCGATTTTATCACGCCGGATCTGTGTCAATTCGTTTTTGGACACTTCATTCAGATTAATGCCGTCAAGGATAACTTCCCCCGAAGTGTGTTTATCCATACAGCCGATGATATTCATCAGCGTGGTTTTTCCTGAACCGGACGGCCCCATGACGGCGAGCCAGTCTCCTTTTTCCACGGTCAGGTTGATATGTTCCAGTGCAGGAACACGCCCGCCGTAGAGCATGCCCACATCGGTTAATTTTAAAAGACTCATCATACGCTCCTTATTCACCACGCAGGACGATGGCCGGCTCCACTTTTACAGCGGTTCGTACAGGCAGCATCGTCGCCACAGCTGTCACTACAATGGAAAGAATAATCGTCATAATCGCAATGGGAAATGAAACTTCAAGACTCCTGCCAAAAACATTGACTCCGACGGCAAGAGCAAAAAGATATCCGCATCCTGTGCCGATTATTCCGCCGATAAAGCCGAGCATACAGCTTTCTCCGAAAAACTCTCCCGCTATATTTCTGTTCGTTGCCCCAAGGGCTTTCTTCAAACCGATTTCACGGCGCCGTTCAGAAACGACTTCGGTCATCGTCGTTCCCACACAGACAAGCGTCAGAAGAAGAACAACTACCGTAACGAGCAGAACAAGGGCCTGCAGTTTGCCAAGGACGGTCTGTTCCGATGCGGCAATCTGCTTTACCGTCTGCGGATGGACATCGGGTGTTTCCGCCGCCATACGGGCCGCAAGAGCTTCCAGGTCTCCTGAATTCGCCACAACACTCACCTGCACCATGCTGAGAAGATTCGGCTTTCCCAGAAAATCCCAAAGGCTCTTAATATCCACATAAGCAAATTGTTCTTCTTTGCCTCCGGTACGGACAATACCTGAAACGGTATATGTTTCTTCCTTCGTTCCGTCGCCAAGCGCTACGATAACCTGCGATCCCGGTTTCGCCTGAAAGCGTTCGGACAGTTCATAGCCAAGGAGTATTTCTTTGGAATTTTCTTTCGGCATTTCCCCATTGATCTGCCAATAGGGGCTTACTTTTTTAACCTCATTGAAATCAGTGCCGCCGGTAAGTACGGGTGATTCATTAATCTTCAAACGTTCATAAAGGAAAGGCGCCGCACCGATTATTTCTTTGTCCTTCAGCATATCATAAACAGGAGTGACAGCCGCCTCCTCCATAGTTGTTTTCCCGTTGGCGGGAAGCAGGAGAAGATTCGCACCGTATGCGCGGAATTCACGCCCCATCTGCTCAGGTACTTCTTTATACACCGTGATCATGCCCGAAATAATTGTCGCACCGATGGCCACGGCCAAAAGGGCAATGAACATTCTCAGTTTTCTCCGCAGAAGCGCGTTTATCACCATGACCAGGTACATACGTAATCGTTTTATATTCATAGAAATCACCTGCCATGGAGAACAATTGCCGGACGGAGCCTGAGAATCGAGCGAATCGCAGGCAGACTGCCAAGCAGGATCATAAGAATCAGAAGCACAATAAGAATTGGAATGACAATCAGGTTCACCGCGATACCCGAGCCGAAAACGGCATGACCGATAATCTGCGCAAAGCCGATCCCTACAAAATAGCCTAAGACACCGCCCGCCAGACCCGCCATAAAAATTTCTGACAGGACGAGGATAATAACCGAAATATCCGTTGCACCGAGAGCCTTCAGCAGCCCCAGCTCCCTGCTTCTTTCCATGATATTTGCGCTGACCAGGTTAGAAACCCCCATGGTGGCAGAAAGCAGGGAAAGGATAGTAATGAGAAGCATAAGAAGCTGTGTCTTATCCAGAATACGCCCTTCCGATTCGGCAATCTGGCGGACAGGACGGGCCACGGAACCGTGGAGGACCTCTTCGATCTGATAAGCGATGGAGCTTACATATGAAGTACAATACCAGATTTCATATTCTTTGACAGAAAGGCTTTTCGGATTGGCAGCGGCACGGCGGGCCAATTCGTTTTCAGGTGTCGTCATGGCGCTGACGGTGACGGTATCCACCTTTCCTTCCAGACCGAGAGCTTTCTGCACAGTCGGAAGATACGCGATAATTTCACCGTCTTCTTCACCGCCGCCGGTAAGAATGCCTGAAATGGTAAATGAACCTTTTGTTCCATCCTTATTAGTATAGGAAAGGGTGTCTCCCTTTTTTACATGCAGGGAAGCTGCCAGATCTTTCCCCACAAGAACGGAATTTTCTTCTTTTTCTTCAGGCCATTCTCCATCTACCTGCCACCAGGACTTGAGATATTGCTCTCCTGTAACGAAAACTTCACCGGTGGGAAGATCCATCTTATGATCAAACCATGTGCCTGAAACAGGAACAGATACACCGTTGTCCAACGTGACATGGCCGTTCAGATGGGGAGAAAGGGCGACAATGTTATTTGTCCAAAAGATAGTCTTGATTTGCCCCAGGTCGGATTCCTTCAAGTATTCTTTCGGTGCCGATTCATCGTCCAGCCCATAAATATCTTTCAGAATGGAGGAATTTTTTGACGTCACCGTGATATTTGCGCCAAAGGCTTTCAGTTCCTGATTCACCTTTTCTCCTACGTCAAACATGACATTCAGCATCGCCGTTGCCAGTGAAATGCCGAGGGCTACGGTAAGCGCCACGAAAAGAAGCTGGCGCCCCTGCCGGAGTATAGCGCCTTTTACCATTTGCCAGAACAATTATATCCTCCTTTCTGCTAACGGAAATACTTCGCCGCGGCATCCAGCTCTTTCTGCTCGATCCGGATCTGTCCGTTCCCTACTCCATATTTTACGGGAATCGGGTTGCAGCCGCCGGGAAGTCCGATTGTTTGCTTATTCATAACCACGTCGCAAAGTTTGCAGACGATTTGTCCTTCTCTTTCAATATAGCCTGTCGGCCCGCAGATTTCACAGCAGTCCAGTCCGACTCCGTAAGCGGAGCCGCCTTTCAGCACCACGATGAAACGCACTTGCGTCCCTTTCTTCGTCCGATAGGCAAAACGGTGGAGATGTCCGTCATTCACCTTATTGATATCAATGCTCACCATCTGATCCTTTGCGGTAACAGACACCGCAGGAACCAATTCTTCCTTTTTGTTTGCATAAGCACTGCCCACGCTGGAAAGAATGATCATCACGATGAGCGCGCCTACGGAAGCCTTGCCCCAGCGCTTTTTATGTATATCGTCTGCCACGATTTTCCTATACTGTGCAGGATTGCAGCCTGCCGGCCTCGCCGGGCATTTCTGTGAAAACAATGCGGCAGGAACCGCAAAGACCACGATAAACACAATGAAAATAAACCAGTCCTGGTGATCAATAACCGGTGCCATCACCTTGATCAGGTACCGTGCAGGAAGGATTCCCCTTGCCATCAGAATCTGGACAAGATAAATAATCTGCTGAATTAAAAGCGCCGCAACCTGTATAAGGAATACAGTATACAGCCGTTTGTCGTTCAGCGATTTTGCCGCATGGTAAATGAGCCAACTCCCCACGACAGCAATAAATAATCCTGCAGCAAATCCGAGCATGCGGATAAGCATTTCCGCAGAAAACGGATTATTCACATTCAGCACGGTGGTCACGGGAATGAGCCATATTTCCATGCCGTAGTACATCGTAAGAGCCAGTACGTTGATAATGACGCCCTTTTTAAAAATGCCAAGCCGCTTCATGAATTTTTCGGATGAACCGAGAAGCACACCTGCCAGAATAAGTTCGCTGATAATGGCAAAAAATGCCATCAATCCCTCAAACCCTTCACGGCTGACCGCATTTCTTGTCCCCTGTTTGGCCGCCATGATGAAGACAGAGCCCCAAAATCCCCAATAAGCAGCTTTTCTGAAAGTTTTGCGAAGATTCCCTCCGTCACAACTGTACAGAATAGCAAGCAGCACTGCCAGCGGCGTCATAAGCGCAGTACCGAATTCCATGGCGGGAATAAGCTGCTGCAGAAACATTTGAAACTGCATCATGAGAATTCCTTTCGAATAATCACAAAAAGAAACCGCTGCAGATAAATCCCCGGAACAGACCGGATAAAGAAATTTTTCCGCAGCGCAGATATTATATTTCTTTATTGTCCTGCCGCCCGGGGATTTCTTTACAGCATTTTGAAAACATCACTTGGGAAAGACGTTCCGCCTGCTTTGCCTCTTACATTACCAATTGCGCGGAACGTAGTCGAAAGTCCATTTCATGACGACCGGTTCTTCCCAGAAGCGACCGGTAACGCCTGTTTCCTTATCTACATGGAGGCTGTAATTCTGACGTGCCGGACTGTCAATGGAAAATTCGCATTCATATGTACCTGCGCCAAGAAGCTTCAGGTTTGCGCCGTAGTGCGGACCGTCATCGGCGCTCATCGGCATGAATACGCCTTCAATGGATTCGCCGGTCTGTAATTTAGTCAGTTTATAATGGACGGTGAGGTACGGGATCCATTCTCCGATACCGAAGCCGCATTCGTTGCCTTCCGTGGCATGGATATCGGTCTCCATATGGATATCCGCCTTATCCGCTGCCAGCATGGAGCCTTCCGGTTCCATCTGTACAGGCTGGAAATATACGAGGGCCACTTTGAAGTGGTTGACGGTATCTTCCTGTTCATCGCCGATCGGATACTCCTGGAATCCTGCGGAAGCCGTCATGCCTCCCGCCAATAATGCAGCGGCAGCAAGTCCTGCGGTAAAAACTTTTTTGAAACTGTTCATTTTAACACTCTCCTTATAAAAAAATGGAAAAATAATTGTATATAAATGGGGCGCCTGGAGATCAAGCCCCCAATTATAACCCTGCTTAGGATCCTTCTTATTCCTCTGAAGAGTCCGAAAGAAATATTTACGCACGCTTTCTTCCACGGACAATCAGCGTGATACCTGCAGCAATGAGAAGCGCAAGCTGGAGCCCCACAGACTCATAGGTCGGATAAAGGCCAAGCCAGTCAATATTTGGGAACCAGGAAGCGGTAATTACTGTCTGGGGAACAAGCTGGGCTTCCTGCAAAGAGCTGATTCCACCGCCGGCAAAGCTGACAGCCATAAGGTACATCAGAATACTTGTGACGATAAAGAAAGGACGGAGCGGTATACGGAACAGCCCCAGACGGATAACGGCAAAAATAACAGCAAGAACCGCACATCCGGTCCCGAATCCGAACCAAATCATATCAGTATCCCCTGAAGCGCCGTTAAAAAGCGCCTGGTAGAAAAGAATCACTTCCGCCCCTTCACGGTACACCGCAAGGAACGCCGCCAGCCCGAGAGCCCTCGCTTTTCCTGTGGTAATGGTCGTTTTCATCATACTTTCTATATATTTCTTCCATTCATCGCCTTTTGCCTTTCCGCCCATCCAAAATCCGACGGACAGAAGAACAGCGACAGCAATAAGGGCCGTCACGCCTTCAATAGCTTCTCTTGACGCGCCGCCGGTAAACTTACCGAGGATAACGCTGAAAATATAAGCAGTGATAAAGCTTGCCGCCACAGCAGCAATGGAATAGTTGTAAACGGTGCCGAGGTATTTCTTATTTCCCGACTTCGCCAGATACGCCATAATCGCTACAAGAACGAGAATCGCTTCCATCCCTTCGCGAAGCATGATCAGGAATGCCGGCCAGAAAGAAGTCCACCGCCCGCCGCCTGCCCCTTTGCTGTCAAGAGACTCGATATCATTTTTCATCATAGAAAGAAGTTTATCGGCTTCTCCGCGAACCGCATCTTTACCCCTATTTTCACGAATCGCTTTTTTCAGCTCGCTGTACTGATATTCCGTCAGGTTGGCGTTCTTCGAAGAAATAGTCGTCCTGATTGCTTTTTCCAGCCCGTCATTTTCGTAAACCCCATAGTAAGAATCATTGATTATTTTTTTCGCGCCTTCTAAATCGCCGTTATTATATTGTTCGACGCCCTTATTGATCATCTGCTCCACATGGGCATAGACCTGCATCCAGTTCTGTGCCGCTTCGGCAGGCAGTGCCGCAGTCAGCAAGAGAAACAGCGCTGCTGCGATACTATATAAAAATTTCATCGTTCTTTTTTTCATCTGCTCCTCCCTCTTTAATCACATCATCCGCCGATTTCCCGGATGAACTATGTATTCCTGTCAATTTGATCTTTCATCTTTTCCGGCGGCAGATTGAACGGTATACGGATCAATTTGATACATTCCATGGGCTGTCCTTTCGAGTCGAGCGCCGGTTTGAACGTCCAGCGGCGGCAGAACGCCATCGCCAGCTCATCCACACCGCGCCGCCCTGAAGTAACCGCCACCTTTGTCTTCTTTACCTTCCCATCTTCTCCGATCGTCGTAAACACACGGACAACGCCTTTAAATGTATACATTCCTTCCGGCGGATAAGAATCCACGATGATTTTTGGCGGCTGACCCATCGTATGCGTACTGCCGTCACCTTTTTTCTTCACCACGATAGTACTTGATATTTTTTTCTTCGGATCTTTTTTTGCGTCTTCAATTTGTTGCTGGAATTTCTTCACCGCATCTTTTTCATTTTCCGCAACGATCGGTTCAGTATCCGCCTTTTCTTCGGGAACGTCGGCTTCCGTCTCTTCCAAAGGTTCCGGTTCCGTATCGGGAGGCGGGTTTTCCCGTTCCTCCATAACTTTCACGATATCCGTTTCCGCTGCCGGCTCATTAGAAATATCCGCCGCTTTTATATTTTCCAGCCCTTTGCCGGGAAGTGCCTCTCCTACAAGAGAACCTCCCTCCGCACCATCTTCATAGCCGGGATCTTTCGTTTCTTCCCCCTCGCCGCTTTGCGGTGCATCTTCCAATTCAATAGTTGTTCCCACTTCCGACGCGACTTCCTCCGCCGATCCGTCCAGCAGCGGCCTTACCAATATCAGTCCGCCAAAGACGGCACCATGGAGACCAAGCGCCAGAAGAATAACGACAAGCCAGTTCGTACGATAATGCATAACTACCTCTTCCCCGATTCTGCTGCCAGGGAGACATGGCGCGCTCCCGCGGCCTTCAACGAATCAAGCACACTTGTAATATCCGCATAATTCGTATCCCTGTCCCCGCGGATGACGAATATGGTCTCCGGCTTTTCCGCAAGCGTTTTCTTTACCCTTTCGGAAATACCAGCCGTCGGTTTTGCATCCATATCATAAAAGACATGGCCCGCCTTATTCACCGTGACAGAAACCACTGTCGGCTTCGTTTCCGATCGCGCCGCCTGCGCTGCGGGCAAATTAACAGGAAGCGTATTCAGATGAACCATATAAATCGTGCTCACCATGAAAAATACCAGCAGGAAGAGCATGATATCAATCATCGGGATAATGATGACCTCCGGCTGCGAGAGCAGATGGAAATTCCGCTTCCCCCTCATCAGATGCCTCTCCTTCTGCCCTCCGAAGAGATGATGGCGTCCGCTTTTTCTATAACGGTCAAAATATCATCCATCTTTTGCGCAAAAACGGTATGGACAACAAGAGCGAAAATAGCGACACAAAGACCTGCCGCCGTTGCGATAAGCGCTTCGCCAATCCCCCCGGTGATAGCCATCGGCTGGCCCGCCTGTAAATTGAAAATCTGGAAAGAACTGATCATACCCGCAATCGTTCCCAAAAGCCCCAAAAGGGGGGATAACGTGACAATCATAGATAAATAATTTAAATGGGCTCGAAGTTCGGCGGCGGCCGTACTGTACGCCGTATCCAATGCCAGCCGCAAATCCTTTCCTTCCGCCGCGGCACGAATGCCTTCCTGCGCCACAAAAGCAGCCGCATTGTCTTCCTGCGCCGCATCGGCATAAGCGTCATTCCAACTTTTATTTAAAAGCATATCAGGCAGGTTATCCACAAAGATTCCCAGATTTTTTCCTGCCCGGTGATAAAACATGCCCCGCTCGATCATAATGACTGCCGTGCATATAGAGCAGAGCAGCAGCGCGTACATAACGGGGCCGCCCGACTTAAATACGTCAATAACTTCCATGACACTCTCCTTCATATTCATGCCGTATGAGAGCCCGCCGATCCGTATCTTTCGTAAGTATACGGACACGGTCGCTGATTCCCTCCGTCACGTAGGCCTGTAAATCTTCCGTGATAAAAATACCTTCCAGCCGGGGAATCCGTTCCAGCCACTCCCGCACCTTATCAAGACCGCCGGCGATACACGCCGCCCCGCTGACAGGAAGCATTTCCTCACTTCTTTTATATATAAGCGTGGCGCTGATAAGCGGTATTTTCTTTTTGATTTGGAAAATATGGCTTTGCATCAATCCGTCTTTCAAAAGAAACCGGCGGTAATCACCTGACGTTTCTACGGTATCCTCGCTGCCAAGCGCGACTGTTGCGATGAGCGTACTCCTTTGTCGGGGATGCTGGATGCCAAGACGCCATGCAGAACCGTCCGGCTTATTTCCCACGACGCAGATATCTCCGCCTGCGTCAATCATCATGGAGCATTCTCCCATGCGTTCCGCAAGAGCTGCCGCCTTATGAAGGGCATACTCTTTTGCGATACCGCCCAGGTCGAGAGACATTCCTTTCTCTTTCAGAAACACGGATCGCTCACCGATTTCTATATGCCTGTAATCAATGAGGACCTTTGCCTTCTCTATCTCTTCCTCAGAGGGAATCCTTTCGTTTTCCCCGCCGATATTCCATAAAGAAGTAAGCGCGCCGACAGTAGGATCAAAAATACCTCCGGTGAACACCGCTTCACGCAAAGAACAGCGGCAGACATCCCTGCAAAGAGAAGAAACCATCACGGGTTTTACCCCGGCGGCTGCGGAAATACGGGATACATCGCTATCACTTCGGAAACGGCTGCAAAGATTTTCCACATTCCGGAAATATGCCCGCACCGTTTTGGACACCTCTCCCTGCGGCCTTCCATAAGACGTTATACGAAGAAACGTGCCCATCGCTTTTCCTATGTCCGTGCATATCTCTTCTTTTTGATTCACCATGTCTTCCTATTTTCCATATATGTTCCACATATAAATTATAACTACTCCAATATATTATATTAGGAATGCCAAATATATTGTGGTATATTATAAGAGTAACCACTTATCACTCCTCTGTCAATATTTCTTCAAACATCAGCGTTAAAATTTCAATTGATCAATCGGATTCAGGTTCACTTCGATCATATACGATATAAACTTATGTTTTTCATAACTGCCATGCATAGTTCTCTTCTGAAAAACAGTCGGCAGGCCTTGTAAAATAAATAAGGCCGCCTTACAAAGAAACTGATTTGCATGCCCGGAAAACCATCTTATAAGACAGCGTATATTTTTATATTTCATTTAAACAGGCATCAGATACTCCATGAAACCACGAAAACTTATCGCACCTCTGACAATCTTTTTTATTTTTCTCTCCGGCTTCTTTCTCCAGACAATAAATTTCTTAGAGGTAAAGACCGATGCTGTCTCGAGTGCCACAAAATCGGATTATGAAAGCGGAGGCTATGACCATTTTTTACAGAAATTCCAGCTTCCACCCGCAGCAAATAACTATGAAATCCTTTCTCTCCATGAAAAAGAAGCGATTTATACCGTTTTGGTGAACACGGAAAAGGAAGGCGGCGCCTCCGCTTCGGAGTACATGGGCGCAAAAGTAACGATCCACCCGAAAATGATTATTCCCTATGACAAAGAAGATGCGGCATATACCGCCCATGCGGAAGAAATTGCCGCACTTTTTAAAGAGAAAGGTTATGCCGTGGAAACACGTCCTTATGACACTCTTATGTTCCGCTCCCTTGTCCACAGCGGCCGCTTCGATTTAGTTCTTCTGGAAAAGAGAACATCAACATGAAGAAATTCAATTCCCTTCTTGCCCGTTTCATGCTTGTGCTTCTCGCCCTTCACGGACTCATGGGGGCGTTTACACTTCTCCGCATGACAACGTTCAACTGGAAACCCCTTTCTTATACCCTTCTTGCGATCGTACTTCTTCATGGCATACTGGGTATCCTCTTATCAAAAGATGCTGTGCGTGAAGGAATGCGGACCGGACGGTGGTACTTAAAAGAAAATGCGTCTTTTTGGCTGATCCGCCTGTCAGGGTTTGTCATCCTTCTTTCCGTCTGGTTTCATATAACCGCGTATACCACAACGGTAAACGGCGTATTTTTCCTTCGTGAATTCACGACTCTCCGTTTCTTTTCACAAATCATTTTCATCTCCGCCATTCTTATTCATCTTCTGTGCGCCACGAAACCCTGGATGATCAAGCGGGGCCTTTTGAAATACGAAGAACGGACAGCCGATTATATTCTTGTGTATTCCATATTTTCCGTACTGTTTCTTTTCGCTTTAATTTCCTATTTCATTTACTGGAATTTTTAGGGGGCTTTATGGACAGAGTTGTCATCATCGGCTCAGGCGCAGCCGGTTTATCCGCCGCCATCCGTCTGGCTGAGGAAAATGTGCCTTCCTTCATCGTGGAAGAAATGCCCCCGTGGCGCGCCCAGTCAAACATGGCGGAAGGCGGTATTAATGCAGCGCTTGACACCATGGGGCAACATGATGAACCGGCTCTCCATGAAGAGGAAACATACAAAGCGGGCCGCTTTTTAGCCTGCCGTGAAGCCGTTCACCGCCTGACTCACAGTGCCCCCAAAATCGTGAACACCCTCTTTGCATGGGGTATGTCTCTCAACCTAAACGAAGACGGAACGATCCAGCAGCGCCCTTTTGGCGGGCAGACAAAAAAAAGAACCGCTTTCGCTTCTGCCAGTACGGGAAAACAGCTGATGTACACTCTCGCTACAAGAGCGCGTTTTTTTGAAGCCGGACGCATGATCAGGCACATCACAGGCTTCCGTTTTCTCAAGCTCATGATGGAAAACGGACAGGCAAAAGGCGTCCTCGTTAATGAATTACAAAAGAACAGGGTTTCCTATATTCCCGCTTCTGCCGTCATCATTGCATCAGGCGGCCTGAACGGCCTTTTCGGAAATGCCACGGGCTCCGTCCTCAATACAGGAAATGTAACCGCTTCTCTTTTTGCAGACGGTCTTCCTGCAGCTAACATGGAGATGATCCAGTACCATCCCACCACCACCAGACTTCACGGGAAAAATATGCTTATCACAGAAGCGGTTCGCGGCGAAGGCGGAAGACTCTACGTGGAACAGGACGGAAAAAAATTCTACTTCATGGAAGTGAAATATCCTGCATTGGGCAACCTTATGCCCCGTGACGTCATTGCCCGGGAGGAATGGCAGTGGATCAAGCAGGGCATCCAGCCTTATCTGGACATGAGAGATATCCCCTCGGAAGTGAGCGTCCATAAACTGGCTGGAGTCCTTGAAGCATGCCATGATTTTCTCGCCCTTGATCCTTTAAAAGAACCGATCCCCGTTTCACCGGGTATCCATTACTTCATGGGCGGCCTTTATGTCGACGTGAACCACCGCACCCCCATTGCCAATCTTTACGCGGCAGGTGAAGCGGCCTGCCAGTACCACGGCGCCAACCGTCTGGGAGGAAATTCTCTTTTAGGCGCCATGTATGGAGGACGGACAGCCGCTGATTCCGCCATGGAAGATCTGTCGGGGCAGACCTCTTCTTTCCGTCCTGATGAAGAAATAATGACCCCCGCGTATTGGACAAAAGATAAAAAAGAAGGGCTCCATATTCCCGCCGCGCGAAAAGCGCTGAATCGAATTTTACAAAAATCTCTCGGCATCGAACGCGATGAAAAAGGACTGCTCCTCGGCCTCTCTGAAGTACAGGAACTTCGCGCGGTTGCCGGCGGGCTCTATGACGAAAGCGCTGCCATTGATGAAAACGATGCTTTCCCGAAATCCCTTCTCCTTGCGGAAGCGATTTTGAAAAGCGCGCTGAACCGAAAAGAAAGCCGCGGCGCCCACACGAGAAGCGATTATCCCGATGAACAGGAATCATACCGAAAAACGACCGTAGCCGTTTATAAAAATAGCGGAATCCATATTTCATTAGCAGCGATAGAAGGGGATCCCGATGGACATTAAAATCATCATCAAACGGCAAAAAGACAGCCGATCCGCCCCTTATACCCAAGAATTCATCTATACAGGAGACGGCAGGCTCACGGTAGCCGATTTTTTATCCGAACTGAATACCCGTACCCCGCTTCTTACCGCCGACGGGAAGGAAACGAAGAAAATCAATTACGCCTCCAGCTGTCAGGAAAAGAAATGCGGCGCCTGCGCCATGCTCATCAACGGCCTTCCCCGTCTGGCATGCTCCCTCTTCCTCTGCAATATCGTGAAGAAAGGAAAAATAGAACTGGCGCCCCTTTCCAAATTCCCCGTCATCAGCGACCTTCGCGTAGATCGGGAAAAAATTTTTGCCCGGCTGAAAGAAATGCAGGTCTGGCTTTCTGAAAAAGACCGTGACTGGAAAAAGGGCGACCGCTCCCTTCAATATGATGCGGGACAATGCCTGATGTGCGGCTGCTGTCTTGAGATCTGCCCGAACTACACGCCGGAAAGCACCTTCAGCGGCGCCGCGTCCATGATTCATGCTTTTAAAATACTGGAACAGAACAAAGAGGATATCCATCTTCAAAAGCTGAAAGAAAACTATGAAAAATACTTTTTTGCAGGGTGCAGCCAATCCCTGTCCTGTGTGAAAATCTGTCCCCTCGGCCTGCCTCTCGACCGTATCCAGAGCCGCGCTAACCATCACCTGCGGGAAACAAAAAAATGAAAAAATTTCTTTTCTTCCTTATCTTTCCTTTTATCCTTGCAGCATGTGCTCCTTTTCAGGACAACACCCCCGAAAGCCATTCCTTCTTTGCGATGGGCACCTACATGAAAATCACCGCCTATGGGAAAAACAGCGAAACCATTTTTCTCCATGCAGAAAAAGAAATACGCCGTCTTGATACACTCCTTTCCGTAGAAAATCCGGACAGTGAAATCTCCCGGCTCTCAAAGGAAGGAAAACTGATCCCTTCAGAAGACACCGCCCGCCTGATCAGCCTTGCCGAATCATGGAACAGGTCAACCGGCGGTACTTTTGACATTTCCCTCGCGCCCCTCTCCAAACTGTGGGGATTCCCCCATGGCCCCTATCATGTGCCAACGGAAACCGAGCGCGGGGAAGCACTTGGTAAAACAGGCATGAAATATATTTCCCATAACGAAGAAACAGGAGAATATTTTCTGAAAAAAGGATGTGCCCTCGACCTGGGCGGTATGGCAAAAGGAACAGCTGCTGAAAAAGCGGCAGATATTTTAAAAGCTGCCGGTATTAAAAACGCCCTTCTTGATTTAGGAGGAAACATCAAAGTCATCGGTACGAAACCCGGCGGCAGACCATGGCACATCGCCCTGCGCCACCCTGATGACACGGATAAAACCGCAGGAACGCTTTCCATCTCCGACACGTCCATTGTCACCTCCGGCGACTACGAGCGGTACTTCATGGCAAAGGGCCGGCGGTACCATCACATTTTTGATCCCCATACGGGAGCGCCTGTGCAAAACGGACTCCGCGCGGTGACCGTCATCTGCAAAGACAGTGAAAAAGCGGATATTCTTTCCACCGCTCTCTTCGTTATGGGCGAAAAAAAAGCCGCACTGTTCTGGAAAGAACACCGCGGTGAATTTCAAATGATCCTATTCAGAAATGACAATACCCTGATGATCACTCCCGATTTACAAAAAATATTTACTTCTGAACTTCCTGTCGTTCTTATTCCCTGACAAGCCATGATAAAAAAAGACCTTTACCTCATTATGTGCCTCCTCCTGGCAGCGGCCCTCCTCTTCATAGGAAAAGAAACCCTTATGCACGATGCGGGTTCCGTCACCGCCACAGTAGACGGCGCTCCGTACGGTTCGTGGCCGCTGGATAAAAACGACACCATCCACATCGGTACACCTTACGGACAAAATGAGTTCACCATCAAAAACGGAACCGTAAAAATGACGGCTGCCGACTGCCCCCATAAGGACTGCCTCCGGCAAGGAGCGATTCACACCGCCGATTCCGCCATCATCTGCCTTCCTCATCATTTAATCATTGAAATACAATCCGCTGCAGATAAAAAAATTGACGGCACCGTTCGCTGAAGGAGATCATCCATGACAAAAAAAGTGAGTGTCATCGGCCTGTTTACAGCCATGGCACTTTTACTCAGCTGCATAGAAAACATGCTTCCCTTCCGGACAGGCATTCCCGGCATTAAATTAGGCATAGCCAACCTCATTATTGTCATTGCCTTTTATTTCCTGCCATTCGGGGAAGTTCTCTCCATATCCCTTCTCCGGGTATTCTTTCTTTCCGTTTTCAGCGGCAGTCCCTTCACTGCCGTTTTCAGCCTTACAGGCGCGATAGCAAGCTTTCTTGCCATGTATATTTCTTACCGCAGAAATTCTTTCTCTCCCGCTGGAATCAGCATCATCGGCGGCGTGACACACAATCTGGCACAGCTCCTGATCTCCGCTCTTCTGTTAAACACCCCCGCGTTCCTGTGGTATAGTCCTGTCCTCTTTCTGTCCGGCACTGTTACAGGACTGATAAACGGACTGATTGCCACAAAAATCATCCATACCGTAAAAGGGATGAAATGGTAAATATAAAAAAATAGTTTACCATTCGATATAAACAAAAAAGCCCGCCTTGCTTGGAGGTGGATGTCTTGGGCGTCGACTGTGCTGCCTTTGACTGCCATGTCTTTTTTAGCAATCAAGGGCAGCTGTTCTTCCTGCGGTGATCCGGCTTCCTCTTGTTTCTTCGGTAATGGTTTCCGCATGGTCTTTCCATCCGGTGCTGCCGAGGCTGATATTGATTCCTACGGCATTGTTCTTATTAATGGCTTTATCTGTTTTCTGGTTTTTCTGTATGTCTCTTGCGTTCATTCCTGCCTGCACGGCATACAGGGCTTTCAGCCGGCCGTCTCCCACTTCTCTGGCTCTCTTTACGGGAGCTGCTACGTCTCTTGCCGCATTATCTATATGATCCCAATATTCTTTCTTCCCTAAATAAATGCATGACAATATTGATTATTCCTCAGTCCTTATTTTATGCCAAACACGATCCATCTCTTTTTCCTGTTCCTTTTCTCTCTCTTCCGGCACTGTTCTTAAAAAACTTTCCTTCCATAAACTATGCAAAATTTCTATCTCATCCGGTGTAAACTCATTAATATCTGCCAGTACAGAATATCGACTTCCATACAATGCTTTCTTTTTGTCTATTTTATGATATTCAGTTTTAAGTCTCTTTCCTAACGTTAATGCTTCATTATAATATTGCCTAATTTTTTCTCCATGTCCAGTGATTATAATAAAATTGTCATCTCCATATGCATAGAAAACATCATTTACAATACGCCAATCATCACCGATAATATCTACTTCCGCAAGCTTCTGTGTATCAATAAGCCCTGCTTTATAGCAAGAATTATAAAAAGGCTTATAATAAACAGCCCCTCGCTTATGAGGATTCATAAACATAGCTTGAAATCCTCGTTGCTCCTCTTCTGTAAATTCCGAGTAACTAAAAACATATTCTCTTTCAGCCATTTCAAAAGATTTCCTATAAATATTCCTTGCCTGTTTCATATTAGCATCTTGTATGTATACCTTTTCTTTTCCTATATCCATATCATATATGATATATTCACCTGCCCCTAAAGCATAAACCTTATTATCTATTACATATGCAGCAAGTGCTCTGTTTGTAATAATTTTATTTTTCTGTGTATCTATCAAAGCATATGTTTCACTAAAAACACGTATTCTATTCTCACAAAGTAAGTCTATTGAAAGGGGATAATTATCTCCATGAAAAATAATGTATACGATCCCCCCACAAAATAGTAAAAGCAAAATGTTTATCATACAAAAGGTAACTTGCTTATACCCCATTTTTTTTAATCGTATCATATCCTTATTCTCCTTCGTTATTTATACCAAATCGAGAGAACGTCCTATTTATATAAAGAATCCACATAAACGGGGTTAATCTGCCTGCCTGCATTGATAATGCTGCTTCATTATTGAGCTCAATAATTTTCTTGATAAATTCATTGGTCAAGTTACCCATGATGTAACCACCTCGACCATGAGCTTTAGGTTCTTCCAAATTATCACCTTGCTCTTTCGGTCTCCAATGAGGTTCCTATTATAGTAGCCTCAGAATTAGATCATACCGTGGTCTTACTTTCTATTTTATAAATAGTAATGCTATATCTCCTATCTTCAATTCGAAATACTATGTCTTTAATTGGTTTATCCATAGGGCTCCAGAAAGTAAACCTCACAACATACCCCTCTTTACTATAATTAAATAGTTCTTTATTTTTGCCGTTTGTAGTATGGTAATCTGTTCCATTTTTATCTATACCTTTCTCCCAACCACTTTTAATAAGTTCAGTCTCATAATAACTTTTAATATCTTCGCCTTTGGCTTCTGTAGAAAAAGAACCTATGCCAAGTGGTTTCTCTATATTACGTGTAGAAATAAGAATATTATCACCTAATAAACCATTACTTTGATAGACTTGAATAGCAGGAATATGATTGTAAAAATCTTTTTTTACTGCCTCACCTTGCCAAATATTACAAGCGTTTATTATACCAATAGTTAAGACAATGAATAAAACACCCATAAAATAGATTTTCATCTTCTCTGAAACTTGTTTTCGAAGTACCCTCTTAGTCATAATTACAAATCCTTCTATTATTAATCTAACCCATAAGGATTATCTTGTATATCCCGTTCAATTTTGGCTTTCTTATTATCTACACTTTCGCTATTTCCTATACCGCCTCCCACACTGGGTGTTCCAATCCCTATCAAATATATGGCAACTTTTCCTGCATAATCTAAATAGATTGGAATTTGTGCCCCTACACCAATTCCTGCAAATACACTTCCAGTAAAGGCGGTGCCACTTAATACTTTGTCTAACTTTTTCATCACTCAAATCTATCCCCTGAACTAAGGGAACAAATTTAACTACTGATATAGAAAACCCCAGAGGAGATGTTGACGCACCTATACTTGTTCCTGCTGATATATAACTTTTACCATCTTGAGTTTTTATATCATATATGTAATCAAATTCTCCTCCCACAATGGAACCAGCATTAGCTGTCATTATAATTGCGTCTGCATCCTTATTCTCTTTAACAATATCAATAAAATCTGTCTTTAGTTTCTCTATATTTTCTTCTGTTGCCGGTTCTCCTTTAAGTTTCAGATACTCTTCGGCACGCCCATCATCAAACATGATTTCTGCTATTTCTTCAGCAGTTAAATATTCATTCCACTTTGTTCCCATCTGGGAGATGTAGGCGCCTGTGTGTCCGCTGCCTCCTGTCATCTTGGACAGGATTCCTCCAAAGGCGGCGGAGATGTTCTGCACTG
>ERZ1026998.269-NODE-269-length-19641-cov-14.704432_pt1 | contig 19641 bp, 14 predicted proteins | sample MGYA00519288_ERZ1026998 | MGnify/ENA primary metagenome ERZ1026998 (study PRJEB26926, sample SAMN06164454) | human gut metagenome | biome: ENVO:00009003; feature: ENVO:2100002; material: ENVO:00002003 | host: Homo sapiens | place: USA | collected 2012 ...
GTCGCTTTGCAAGCAAAATCCCACTAAACCCTATAGGTTGCGGATTTGAGGATAAATAGACAAACTATGGTTGAATGGTTTAAGGAACAGTGGAATAATATAAGGTTAAAAACACAGCGTCGTTTCAAACTTTAATATACTTTTTGCAAGAACAAAGAAGGCAGCTTACTTTTTTGGGGTAAACCGCCTCTTTGTTGTTGCTTTTACAATTGATATGTTAGAGATAGCATAACATTTCCAGAATGTTGTTTGTATCTAACATAGGATGTGTAAGTTGGTGTAACATTTTGTTTTAACCAATTGATTCCGTTAAGGTGAAAGATATTCGTGCCAGAAAGTTTGCATGTGAATTTCTTGATTTTATAGGAAATGGAAAAATCAATATCTCGCAATATCTTACTTCCGCTTGTATTCTCTATCTTGTTCCACTTGCCGGTAACAAAACTGGCGAACTTGTTCTTCGCAAATATGAGCTTTGCAGTTCCACCAAATTCCTTGTCACTAGAATCAATGTTTAAGTCGGTAACTTTATTTGTCAACTTGTTGTACAAACCGTCAATTTCAACATTGAAAGGAATCTTAAAACGTGAGGCGAAGCCTAAGTCAGTCTTTAAACTCCCTATCAACATTTTATATGGAATGGAATTGTATGCGATTTCGTTTCGATTCCACAAAAATGTGGTGGTCAGTTTGGCATCAATTGGCAAATTGCCCAATCCTTTGTTGGCATATAAAGTTGCACTTACAGTTTCCTTTTCTCCTCCATCCATATAATTTTGGTTGTGCAACAAACCGTCATTCTGATAGTTCAGCATTTCGGTGTTATCTGCCTTCTCATAAGTCAAATATGTATATATAGTCGTTCTGCTATACAAACTATACAACTTATAAGCAATATTCATGTTCAGTGCATTGTAGCCTAACTTTGTATATGAGGAAGCACCTGTAACCTCATCATAGCTATTGATGACAGACAGTCTCGATAGTGCTTCAATATCGGTTGGAACATATTTGTAACTCAGCCCAAAAGCAACGGAATGTTGCTGACTGAAACGTAATTCTGTCGCAAAGGATGGCTCCCACTTGGTTACAGACTTTGTCACTAGTCCATTGATGTTTGTGCTATTCCCATAATCAGAAAATCTAACACCAGCATCAAACCTAAAGAGACCTTTGTTCTTCATAAGTCCTCCATAAATCCCGAAATTGTGACTGTTCAAGTGTTCGCTATCTACATTTTGGTCTATCCATGAATCGGAGTTCTGACCAGACAATTCCCATTTCAAGTTGATTTTATGGAAAATAGGAAATACATAGCCTACAGCACCTGCCACATTTAGCTTCTTCAAATCTTTATCTATATAGTAAGAATCATCTGCCTGTTTGTATTCGTTAGGCAGTTCATAAGAGGAAAGAACATCCAAGTTTCTTTCTGATTTAGAAAAAGCGAAATCTACACTTCCATAAAGCAGGCCTTTGCCTATCAATGAATTTAAGTTTACCTGTTGTAATACATTAAATCCTTTGTTCTTGTCATTGTCAGCATTTCTATCGGAATTATTGTTATAATAATCCATGATAGACATATTGTTTCTCATGTCGCTATATGCCAACTTCGTTTGGAAACGCAAACTTGCATATGGATTGACATCCCATTTTTGACTGAGGTTAAATGAACTAAAGTTACCTCTTTTCTTGCCATTCTCTTCTGTTGACTTACGTATAACTTCCTGCGCCACCTTTACATGTTGTTCCGTTGACAATGCAGACTTTGCATCCATTTCATTGTGGATGACACCTATCGTGGCATTGTAGTGCGAAGTCGGTTTCAATGTTAAGTTGACATTACCGATACCAGAAGTCCTTTTGTATTCGTCATTGCTTGGCATCAAGACATTTCTTTCTGCACTTGAAAGGCTCAGTTGCGCAAATCCATTGGTTGTTTTTACTCCTGTAAGACCGCCATTGGCATTGAGATAGTCCATTATAGAGAAAACTGTCTCATTGGTGTTGTTAGCATTTGCAATGATGGATGCAGACACTTTTTTGTCCATCTTCAAAGCTGAGTTCTTGCTGTCAAACTTGTTCTTAACACCACCCCCTTCTGTAAAGTTTCCTGCCCATTTGTTGTGTAAGTCTTTATTAATAAGGTTCAGTGCAGTTATCTCTTTTGAATTGAAAGAGTTTCCGACATTTCCGTCATTGTAATTGTTCAGTAGCTCCACACCAGAAGCAAAGTCTGCAGACAAAGTTTTTAGTGCATGTCCTCCTGTAGAAAGCACATCTTCGCCATTGACCAAGAACTTATCTATTTTTTTCCCTTGGTAGGAAACATTTCCCGACTCATCAACAGTCATTCCTGGCAACTTTTTAATGACATCGCTCATGTTCTGTTCACTTCCGTTTTTAAACACATCTGGACTAAATTCAATTGTGTCATTCTTGATTTTCGCCCCTAAGTTTCTTCCTTTTACCGTTATTTCTGACAAAGTATAGCTATCCTCTTCTATCACTAAGCGTAATGGGGCTGTCGGCACTTCTTTATAATGTATTCTCAGTGTTGCATATCCGACACATCTTGCTGTCAACCAAAATGAGGACAACGATTTGTGGGATTGGATAGTAAATGACCCATCGTCTTTTGTTATTGCATACGAGATTATGGAATGTGCCACACTATCTTGTGAACATGTAACAGTACAATAGGGTATGGCTGTGTTTTGTGCGTCAACAACCATACCCGATATATTTTGTGCTATAGAAAATTTACATACGCACATCAGCATACATAAAACGAAACTTCTTAAATGTCCCATACTTTCTTTGGTTTTATCCTACACTACAAAACAATGACATTACCTTTGCCGCTGTCATTACTTTGCAGTTCTTCAATCTTCTTTTTTTGCAACTTTTCAAAAGCTTGCTTCTGCATAATCTTTCCTTTAGGTAACTCTATCTTGACTTTTTCTTTTGTTGGCAAGATATTTGTTGCCTCATATATCGCAGTTGATGTTGTCAAGCGGAGAATCGCTCCTGGAAGGCCAATATATCCACAAGGACCTACAGAAGATGGCACTTCTGGACAGAACCAAGCAACTACAGAATGATACTTTTTATTTACAGCCTTCGAACATTTCTTGCCCAACACATCTGTTGTCTCATCGAGATACAAGTCCCATTCGTTTTTTAGGGTATCAGAAGACACAATGAAAGGCTTATCAACTATCTTCTTTATGCTTATCTCTTTATTATCTTTCATATTAGTATAGCATGAGCCATTACCTTCAATCTTGATGACATTGTTATCAATGCCCATTGCTGAAAATGCACATTCATTGCCATTCGTAAACAATGTATAAGTCTGGTGTTGGTTTAACAATTTGTTTATAACAAATTGTCTTTTACTTAAATCAGGCATCTCATAGACTTTCTTCGGAATTTGCATAGCCATATTATATTGTATGACCAATCCTACTTTCTGCGCAGAAACTAACAAGCAAAAACAGAAGCACAAAAATGAGAGTAATATTTTTTTCATAACATTTTTTCTTAATTTGAATAGAGTGTAAGCGTTCTAATATGTTAAAAACGCTTACTCTCATCTATGATTTAAAAGTCACAGCTTGATAAAAACAGTAGTGAACATTATAAGGTCGTTAGACCACCACCATCATCAGGTTGCTCTATAATTATGATGATGACGACATCATCATCTTCTGTTGAAGCTAAGTTGACTGGAGCCGCAGCTTTTACAGGGTTAACTACTGGCGAAGCTATTTCAGCCGCATTTGCTTGACTTGGCATGCATATAGCACCTAATGCCAAAGCCATAGAAAACAAAAACTTTTTCATGTTTTCTCCTTTTTTTAAAATGTTATACATGTTGCGGAGGTATAAGCCTCTTTGTTTTCGATTGCAAAAGTACAAAAAAAAATGATTGATAGAACTTTTTGATGGTTATTTTAAACTGGATTAAACTTATTGACGGTAAAATTAAATCTGATTAAACATTATGCTGCTATTTTGTAAGGAAACTGGTACTTTTTGTAACATGTCTTTCGATTTGATGTTTTTTTGGAATTAAAAATCTTAGATTCATTATTTTTTTGTATTTTTGCAGCCGAAAAGAGTTGTTAGGCAGCAAACGTATGCAGATAGCAGAATTTAGGACTGTTGCCAAATCATTACCTCTATTGAGGTGAAAGACTCATAAATAGCTCATTTTAAGCTATTCGGCAGTTTTTAGCGTAATTTTTATAGAAAAAAAGTTAGTTTTTCTTGATTTTCGTCAACATTTAGAAATATTGCATACACTTTTAATAGAAAAAAGTCAGAAATGATATATTTAAGCAAAGTTTACGAAAAGAAAACAAAAATGTTTTAAAACACAAAAAAGGCAAGGTTTCTGTAAAACCCCATTCAGAAGTTTCTCAGAAGTCTTGCCTTTCTTTATACTTAAGTACCTTTATCAGCCACTTGATTATTGATATTTGCCGCTTAGATATTTTATTCAAAAAACATTTTTATTTCTTAAGCGTAAATTCAAACTTCAAGCCACCTTCCAGCTGATTGCTCACACGGATGGTTCCGCCATGCAGGAGAACGGCATTCTTGACGATGGCAAGACCCAAACCGGTGCCACCCATCTTGCGGCTGCGTCCCTTATCTACCCGATAGAAACGCTCAAAAAGACGGGAGAGATGCTCGGCAGGAACTCCCTGACCATTATCACAGAAGATGAAATGCCACTTATTGCCCTGCTCCTTGGCACTCAACGTTATCTTACGCCCTTCACCGGCATAGGCTATGGCATTGTCGGTAAGATTGCGGAACACACTATAGAGCAGACTGCGGTTACCCTTCACGATAATATGCTGGTCGGGAAGAAGATTCTCGAAAGTCATCTTGTGCGACTCTCTTTCCAGCGCCGTCTCACGGGCTATTTCACTCACCATCTGCGTAATGTCTACCGCCTCGAAATCTATCATATCCGAACCGTCATCCAACCGGTTCAGGGTAGAGATGTCGCGGAGCAGAGAGGTGAGACGCTCGCTCTGGGCATAACAGCGCTGCAGAAACTGCGACTTCATCTCTTCGTTGATATGCGGATTGTCGAGTATCGTTTCCAGATAACCCTGGATACTTGCCACAGGAGTCTTCAGCTCGTGAGCTATATTCTGGGTAAGCTGCCGCTTCAGTACATCCTGTTCACGTCGGGTGGTCTGTATGCGCTTATACATCTTGATGATACGCTCGGCTATCTCGCCCAACTCATCGTTAGGGAACTTGGCGAGATCTTCCACCTCAAGACTCTCGTTGTGATCTGCCTTATAAGCAAAGATGCTCAGTTTGGAGACATTCTTACCCAGACGGTCCGTAAAACGGTAGAGCACGATGGTAAGCAGAATGACGGCTACGATGGCAAACCAGATAAAATGCTGGTCAGCCTGCAGCGATTTTGCCAAATCATTATTGTAAGGTAGTGCCGTACGGATGATGAGCTTGCTTTCCGGAAAATAAGAAGCCACATAGAAATAATCATGATTCAGGGTTTTAGACTGTCGCTCCACGCTTGAGCCTACCCTGTTTTTCAAGGCCTCTGCTATTTCCTCACGTTTAGCATGGTTGGCAAACTGATCATAGTCGGAACTCATGTTATCATAAATCACCTTACCGTTCGGGCGCACCAGCGTAACACGAAGGTCCTTGCTTTCATGTTCGCGTACAAAAGCCTTCAACTTCTCATGAGCCACAGTCACATCCCTATTGTGAATGCTATCCTGCAGAATAATTCCTTCACCAGGAGAGAGCGCCAGATCTTCTGCCAACAGTTCATTATAATTTTCCAACTTGATAGTAAGCGTACCTATTTTATACTGTTTCTCTCGTGCCTGCTGGAACACGATAAAACTGACGGCGAACACAAGGAACACCGCCAGTACACTGAAGTACAACTTCCTACCTACACTATTTAACTTAAACATTTTAATTACGCATCAAAATAATAACCGAACCCCAGACGGGTAACGATGCACTTGGCAAATTTACCAATCTTCTTTCTCATACGGGTGATGTTGACATCCACCGTGCGGTCGAGTACCATCACATCCTTAGGCCATACCCGGTCGATAAGTTCCTGACGTGAGAAGACCTTGCCGCGCTCTTCGAGGAAAAGACGCAGGAGTTCGAACTCGGTCTTGGTGAAAGGGATTGCCTCACCATCGATGCTCACCGTCTTCTTGTCCAGATTCAACTGCAGTCCCTGATAGTTGATGATCTTCGATTCATCAGCATCACCAGCCTGTTCAGCCGTACGGCGCAAGACGGCACGCACTCTGACCATCACCTCTCGGATAGAGAAAGGTTTCGAGATATAATCATCGGCACCGATATTGAATCCTGTCACCGTATCGTTTTCCGTATCTCGGGCTGTAAGGAAGATAATCGGAACATTGGCTGTCATCGGATTGCCCTTCAACTGCTTAGCCAGCTGGAAACCGCTCATTCCTCCCATCATGACGTCCAGTAGCAGCAGATCGAACGAAGCGATGTCCATCTCCAAAGCCTCTTCTGCCGAATTGGCTGTTTCTACCTCATATCCTTCTGTTTCGAGATTGAATTTCAGAATCTCACACAAGTCTTGCTCATCATCAACAACAAGTATTCTTTTCATATTCTCTTCCATATTTCATGTTATTTAAAATACCGCTGCAAAATTACGACTTTTCTTTCGTAATAAGCGTTACATTCAGTTACAATTTCGTGACATTTAGTTCTTTAGAGAAAAAATATAAAAAAAACGAGTATTTTGTTACACATTTTAACTTAGTGTTCCAAATTCGCTACATGTTTCTTTGCTAGTTAGAAACAGAAATACTACTTTTGCACCCGATATAACTATAAGTGAGCATATAACACAACTGAAAGAGTATGAAAGATAAAGTAAATGCAATTCCCTTAATCGGTGAAATCATCAAAGAGGAATTAAACAAGCAAGGCAAGACCACAGTATGGCTTGCTGAGCAATTAGGCTGCCATCGTACTAATATATATAAGGTATACGGCAGAGCCACTATAGATACGGGTATGCTTTACCATATCTGTCAGTTGCTGAACATTGATTTGTTTAAGGTTTATTCAGACGCTTTGCGTAAACGCAAGAAAAAGAATCAAGATTTAAACTAAAAATAACTAAAACAATAAGACCTGAGGTTAATCACCCCAGGTCTTATTGTTTTTATGACAATCGCTTTTCCAGACGCTTGCGGATGGCAGCGATAAAGCCGGCAGAGTTTACAGCCTTAGCCTCAACACCTTCCATCAGGTTTACGAGATCCTTGGTAGCGATACCATCATTCAAAGTATCGAAACATGCAGCCTCCAACTGGTCGCCAAAGTTCTGAAGTTCCTTGATGCCATCCAGTTCGCCACGCTTTCTCAACGCACCGCTCCATGCAAAGATTGTAGCCATCGGGTTGGTAGATGTATCTTCACCCTTCAGGTAGCGATAGTAGTGACGGGTCACGGTACCGTGTGCTGCCTCATACTCATACTTCCCGTCAGGAGAAACCAATACAGAAGTCATCATCGCCAGAGAACCGAAGGCTGTACTGAGCATATCGCTCATCACATCACCGTCATAGTTCTTGCAAGCCCAGATAAAGCCGCCCTTGCTGCGGATAACACGAGCCACTGCATCATCAATCAATGTATAGAAATACTCGATACCGAGTTCTGCAAACTTCTCTTTATAGTCGCTCTCATATACTTCCTCAAAGATTTTACGGAACTGGGCATCATAAGTCTTAGAGATGGTATCCTTGGTAGCAAACCAGAGATCCTGCTTGGTATCAATGGCAAACTTGAAGCAGCTGTGAGCAAAGCTGCGGATACTCTTATCAGTATTGTGCATGCCCTGGATAACGCCAGCACCATCGAAAGAATGAATCTCTATCTCCTGCTTCTTGCCGCTCTTACCCTCGAACACGAGTTTGGCTGTACCTGGCTCATCAGCACGAAGTTCCACGCTCTTGTATACATCGCCGTAAGCATGACGGGCGATGGTAATAGGCTTCTCCCAGTTCTTTACACAAGGGTGGATGCTTGGGATGGTGATAGGAGCACGAAATACGGTACCGTCCATGATGCTACGGATAGTTCCATTAGGGCTCTTCCACATTTTGTGGAGTTTATACTCGTCCATACGCTGTGCATTAGGAGTGATAGTAGCACACTTCACAGCCACGCCATATTTCTTAGCCGCCTCAGCAGAGTCGATGGTTACCTGGTCATTGGTCTGGTCGCGATAAGGCAGACCGAGATCATAATACTCAGACTTCAAATCAACGAAAGGAAGAATGAGTTCATCCTTAATCATCTTCCAGAGAATTCTTGTCATCTCATCACCGTCCATCTCTACCAATGGAGTTGTCATCTTAATCTTTTCCATAACACAATATAATGTATAATTAATAATTTACAATGTACAATGATCAGGGCAGCCAAGTGTGCCCTTGATATTTTGCCTGCAAAATTAATAAAAATAATCAAGAAAAGAAAGGAAATTAAGAATAATTCTAGCAAAATGATAACAAAAAGTATTTTTTACGTACTCAAAACATAAAATCTGTATATTTATACCTAAAAAGGCATCAATAAGTCTTTAACAACTCATTGATGCCTCATCTATTTACTTATTTACCCTTTTACCTTTTTACCTTTAAATAGCCTTTTTACTTCTCCTCTGGAGCCTTGTCGATCAAGTCCATGAACTGGTCGAGCTTAGGAGTGATGATAATCTGAGTGCGGCGGTTGCGCTGCTTGCCTACCTCTGTATCGTTAGTTGTTACAGGGTTGTACTCACCACGGCCACCAGCAGTAAGGCGCTTAGGATTTACACCGAAGTGATCCTGCAAGTACTGAACAACAGAAGCTGCACGGAGAGCAGAGAGGTCCCAGTTGTTGCGGATATTCTTCATCTTGGCACTTGTAGTGCTTACTGGTACGTTATCGGTGTTACCCTCTACGAGCACATCGTAATCCTTGTAGTCTGTGATGATCTTAGCTATCTTGCTCAATGTTTCCTGAGCACGGCTGTTCACCTCATAGCTACCACTCTGATAGAGCATATTGTCAGCCAGAGAAATGTAAACTACACCCTTCAGAACCTGAACATCAACCTCCTTCATCTCTTCCTTGCTCAAAGAGCGGGTCAGGTTGTTGGTAAGAACCATGTTGAGCGAATCGCTCTTACTCTTTACCTCAACCAGGTGGCGGATATACTGGTTACTCTCGTTGATCTGGTCAACGAGTTTCTCAATGCTCACGTTGTTCTGGCTTGTATTGTTCAAACTCTTGTCAAGCGAGTTCTGCAACTTAGCGTAATCGCTCTTTGCAGTAGCGAGCTGCTCCTGGGCTGCTGCCAGACTAGCCTCTGTAGCTGCCAGTTTTTCCTTGGTAGCCTGATAGTTGCTTGACAATTCCTTATTCTCATTCTGGCAATTCTGAAGATCCTTCTTACTAGCACAGCTTGTAGCCATCAGAGCTACAGCCATCATTGCCATTACCATTAACTTTGTCTGTTTCATATTCTTTCTAATTTAAATTTTCTTGTTATTATTAATTGATTATAGTATATCTTAACGTCGCTTTCTACCTCCTATTATATTAGAGTTCTCCCGGCTTTTATCCGTTATCCAGAAGCTTCTACATTTTAGGGCATTATAGAAACTGATTCACTTCTTTCACTTGCAAAGTTACAGATAAGACTCGAATAAACAATATTTGTCAAATGCATTTAGACATTTTTAACCTCTAAATCTTTATTTATCACCTTTTTAACCAAAAAAGGCAACAGAAAGCACTTTTCTTATAGCTAAACCGCCAAATGTAGCCTTTCAAGGTAAGAATAGCCCAAATCTCAACAAAAAAAACATAAAAAACAGTGTTTTATTTTGTAGTGTCTTGAAATTGCACTATCTTTGCACTCGAAAAGAAATAAATACATTAATAATATAAAAGAAAGCAAGTATGATTCTTTTTTTTAGAACTCCATCTAAGAGTGTGATTGCGACCGAGATTGACCACAAACCATCTCAGGACGAAATCAATGAACTTTGTTGGCTTTATGGTGACGCGACTTTAGAGGACGCCCAGCAGTTGCAGGGCTTCTATGTCGGCCCACGCCGTGAAATGATTACTCCTTGGAGTACGAATGCCGTTGAGATTACTCAGAACATGAGTCTTAACGGCATTTCGCGTATCGAGGAGTACTTCCCTGTAGATAGCGAAAACGCTGAGCACGACCCTATGCTCCAGCGTATGTACAACGGTATCGGACAGGATGTGTTCACCGTGAACCACCAGCCAGAACCTATCAAGTACGTCGATGACCTCGAGAAGTATAACGAGGAAGAGGGTCTTGCCCTCAGCGAGGACGAAATGGCTTATCTCCACAAGCTGGAGAAAGAGAACGGACGCCCTCTCACCGACAGCGAAATCTTCGGTTTCGCACAGATCAACTCAGAGCACTGCCGCCACAAGATCTTCGGCGGCCAGTTTATCATCGACGGTAAGGAGATGGAGTCTTCTCTCTTCAACATGATCAAGAAGACCACCAACGAGAATCCTAACAAGATCCTCTCTGCTTACAAGGACAACGTGGCTTTCTCTCAGGGTCCTGTTATCGAGCAGTTTGCTCCAGCCGATCAGACTACCAGCGATTTCTTCCAGGTGAAGGATATCGAGAGTGTTATCTCTCTGAAGGCTGAGACCCACAACTTCCCTACTACCGTAGAGCCTTTCAATGGTGCTGCTACCGGTACGGGTGGTGAAATCCGCGACCGTATGGGTGGTGGTGTAGGTTCATGGCCTATCGCAGGTACCGCCTGCTACATGACTGCTTATCCTCGCTTGAAGGATGACAACGGCAAGAGCGATGTTGAGCGCGACTGGGAAGACATCATGCCAGTGCGTAAGTGGCTCTATCAGACTCCAGAGCAGATTCTGATCAAGGCTTCTAACGGTGCATCAGACTTCGGTAACAAGTTCGGTCAGCCTCTTATCACCGGTTCTGTGCTTACATTCGAGCACGAGGAGAATGGTGAGAAGTATGCATACGATAAGGTAATCATGCTTGCTGGTGGTGTAGGCTACGGCAAGAAGCGTGACTATAAGAAGGGTGAGCCACAGAAGGGCAACAAGGTAGTAGTAGTAGGTGGTGATAACTATCGCATCGGTCTTGGTGGTGGTTCTGTTTCTTCTGTAGATACAGGCCGTTACAGCAATGGTATCGAGTTGAACGCTGTTCAGCGTGCCAACCCTGAGATGCAGAAGCGTGCCTACAACCTGGTTCGTGCTCTCGTTGAGAACGATGAGAACCCAGTAGTCAGCATCCACGACCACGGTTCAGCCGGTCACTTGAACTGTCTCTCTGAGTTGGTAGAAGAGTGCGGTGGCGAAATCGACATGTCTAAGTTGCCTATCGGCGACAAGACTTTGAGCGCCAAGGAAATCATCGCCAACGAGAGCCAGGAGCGCATGGGCTTGCTCATCGACGAGAAGTATATCAGCGAGGTTCAGAAGATTGCCGACCGTGAGCGTGCTCCAATGTACGTGGTTGGTGAGACTACAGGCGATGCTCACTTCAGCTTCAAGCAGGCAGACGGCGTAAAGCCATTCGACCTCGATGTAGCTCAGATGTTCGGTCATACTCCTAAGACTGTGATGGTAGATGAGACCGTAGAGCGTAAATATGAAGATGTAACTTATTCTGCAGATAACCTCGACGAGTACTTGCAGCGTGTTCTCCAGATGGAGGCTGTGGCTTGTAAGGACTGGTTGACCAACAAGGTAGACCGTTCCGTAACAGGTAAGATTGCCCGTCAGCAGGGTCAGGGTCAGATTCAGTTGCCACTCTCAGACTGTGGTGTCGTAGCACTCGACTACCGTGGCGAGAAGGGTATCGTAACAGCAATGGGTCATGCACCTCAGGCTGGTCTTGCCGATCCTAAGGCAGGTTCAGTACTCTCTGTAGCTGAGTCATTGACCAATATTGTATGGGCTCCATTGGCAGATGGCATGGACAGCATCAGCCTCTCAGCCAACTGGATGTGGCCTTGCCGCAGTCAGAAGGGCGAGGATGCCCGTCTGTACGAGGGTGTGAAGGCATTGTCAGACTTCTGCTGCGCCATCCACGTAAACGTACCAACAGGTAAGGACTCTCTCTCTTTGACCCAGCAGTATCCTAACGGCGAGAAAATCATCGCTCCGGGTACCGTTATCGTAAGTGCTGGTGGTGAGGTTTCAGATGTCAAGAAGGTGGTTAGCCCAGTTCTCGTTAACGACAAGAACTCTAGCCTCTACCATATCGACTTCAGTTTCGACGAGCAGCGTCTCGGTGGTTCTGCTTTCGCTCAGAGTCTGGGCAAGGTGGGCAGTGATGTTCCTACCGTCAGGAACCCAGAGTACTTCGTTGACTGCTTCAACGCTGTACAGGAACTCATCAACCGTGGTTGGGTAATGGCTGGTCACGATATCAGCGCCGGTGGTTTGATTACAACTCTCCTCGAAATGACATTCGCCAACGTAGAGGGCGGTATGAAGATCAACCTCCACGACATCGCAGATGCCGACATCATCAAGACTCTCTTCGCAGAGAACCCAGGTGTTGTCATCCAGGTAAGCGATGCTCACAAGGACGAGTTGAAAGCATTCTTCGATGAGAACGGTATCGGTTATGCCAAGATTGGTTATCCAGCTCCTGAGCTCCGCAAGATTATCATCAAGAAGGAAGGCTTCGAGCACGAGTTCGATATCGATGCTTTGCGCGACGACTGGTATAAGACATCTTACCTCCTCGACCGCAAGCAGAGCATGAACGGTATGGCTAAGAAGCGTTACACCAACTATAAGAAGCAGCCTATCGAGATGAACTTCGGTTATGGCTTCAAGGGAACCCTCGCTAGCTACAGCCTCGACGCTAACCGTCGCAAGCCATCTGGCATCAAGGCAGCTATCATCCGTGAGAAGGGTACCAATGGTGAGCGTGAGATGGCATACTCTATGTATCTCGCCGGCTTCGATGTAAAGGATGTGATGATGACCGACTTGATTTCTGGTCGTGAGACTCTGGAGGATGTGAACTTCATCGTATTCTGCGGTGGTTTCTCTAACTCCGATGTTCTCGGTTCTGCCAAGGGTTGGGCTGGTGCATTCCTCTACAATCCTAAGGCTAAAGAGGCACTCGATAAGTTCTATGCCCGTGAGGATACCCTTTCACTCGGTATCTGCAACGGTTGCCAGCTGATGGTTGAGTTGAACCTCATCAATCCTGAGCACAAGCATCGTTCACACCTCTGCCACAACACATCCAAGAAGTTCGAGAGCACATTCCTCGGTTTGACCATTCCTCAGAACGACAGTGTGATGTTCGGTAGCCTGAGCGGTGATAAGCTCGGTATCTGGGTAGCTCACGGCGAGGGCCGTTTCTACTTGCCAGAGCCAGAGGATCACTACAACATCATTGCGAAGTACAACTACGCTGAGTATCCAGGTAATCCTAACGGCAGTGACTACAATGTAGCAGGTATCTGCTCTGCAGATGGTCGCCACTTGGCTATGATGCCACACTTGGAGCGTGCCATCTTCCCATGGCAGAACGCCTGGTATCCAGCTGATCGCCGCAACGACGAGGTAACTCCTTGGATTGAGGCATTTGTCAATGCACGTCAGTGGATTGAAGAAAGAGCTTTGAAAAAGTAAAAAAATAAAAAGGTAAAAAATGAATAATAGCGTAAGTTATCTTACATTATTCAAAACATTTTTGAAGATTGGCATAGTCACCTTTGGTGGTGGCTATGCCATGATTCCTATTATAGAATCCGAAGTCGTCGACAAGCATCATTGGATGACGAAGGAGGAATTCTTGGATGCCATTGCTACTACCCAGGTTTGTCCGGGCGCCTTGGCCATCAACATGAGTTCCATGCTCGGATATAAGTTGGCAAAGACACCGGGAGCCATCGTCTGCACCCTCGGCGCTTCGTTGCCATCGTTCCTTATTATCTTAGCGATAGCCATGTTTTTCCATCAGTTTGAAGACAACAAGGTTGTTGCTGCCATGTTTGCAGGCATCCGTCCTGCCGTCGTGGCATTGATAGCCGTACCTACATTCTCGCTTGCCAAGAGTGCCGGTATTTCGCTTGTCAACTGCTGGATTCCTATTCTATCCGCCCTTCTGATCTGGCTTTTGGGCGTCAACCCAATCTGGGTGATTATCGCAGCTGCCGTAGGTGGCTACATCTATGGACAGTTTATCCAGCCAACGGAATAAAGGTAAAAGGGTAAAAAAGTAAAAAGGTAAAAAAGTAAATAGCTTAAAACATAATGATGATATTTTTTCAGCTTTTCATCGTATTCATTCAGATAGGCATCTTCGGATTCGGAGGTGGCTATTCCATGATATCCCTGATTCAGGGACAGGTTGTTACGCAGTATCATTGGATGACGATGCAAGAGTTTACCGATGTGGTTGCTATTTCTCAGATGACACCGGGACCTATCGGTATCAACACCGCCACCTATTGTGGCTATACAGCTGTCCATAATGCCGGCATGAGTGGCATGATGGCTGTACTCGGAAGTGCCATGGCGACCTTTGCGCTGGTACTCCCATCCTTGGTTTTGATGATTCTTATCAGCAAGATACTGTACAAGTATATGAACACCTCAGCCGTCCAGAGCATCTTCATCGGTCTTCGCCCAGCCATTGTCGGTCTGGTAGGAGCCGCAGCCCTGCTCCTGATGAATGGCGAGAACTTCTCTACGCCAGCCAATCCCTGGCATTTCTACATCTCCATCGCCCTCTTCTTTGCCACCTTTATCGGTGTGAAGGTGATGAAGATCAATCCTATCCGCATGATACTCTACTCGGCTTTTGCCGGATTGGTACTACTATATTAAACAAAATCTTTCTATTTTATTTGGCAGTAATAAATAAAAGTCGTACATTTGCAACAAAAAGGAGATAGACCATGACATATTCACAAGCAGATATTACCGTTCCATACGCTGTGGCGAACTTTGCTGAGATTCGCCACAAGGGATATTATTATGTGGACAAGACCAACTATATTCCACTGCTTGAGCGTTACAAAGCACCAGTTTTTCTCCGTCCTCGCAGATTTGGAAAGAGTCTGCTCGTTTCCATGTTGGCTCACTATTACGACCGTAACATGGCAACACAATTCAAAGAATTGTTTGGTGGAACTTGGATTGGCGAACACCCAACAAACGAGCACAACCAATATCTCGTTGTAAGATATGACTTTTCCACAACTTCCGTTGCCAGCAAGAAGGAAGACATCGAGAAGAACTTCAACGCCGTGAATTGCAGTCCACTCCGTACATTGGTGGAACGCAACAGAGACCTTTTTGGAGATTTTAGGTTCAGAGAGGATGGCAATGCCTCCAACATGTTGGTTGAAGTATGCGAGTTTATCTCTTCCCATAATCTTCCACCTCTTTATATATTAATAGATGAATACGACAACTTTACCAACCAGCTACTAGTTGTCTATAAGGACTCGCTGTACCAGGACCTGACCACAGGGGAAAGTTTCCTACGAACATTCTTCAAGGTTATCAAGGCAGGCATTGGCGAAGGTACCATCCGCACCTGCCTCTGCACAGGAGTACTACCTGTCACCATGGATGACTTAACCAGTGGTTATAACATCGCAAAGATGTTGACTCTGAAGCCGGAATTTACCAATCTATTGGGCTTTACCCATGAGGAAGCAGCCCAATATCTGAAGTATGTCATCAATAAATATGGCCCTCAAGCCTCTTTCGAGGAATTATGGACTCTGATACTCAACAATTATGACGGTTACCACTTTTTACCAAATGCAGAACCATTATTTAACTCTACTATTCTGACTTACTTCCTCAAGAACTTTGCAGAACTGAAAGGCGGCATCCCTACGGAAATGGTAGATGAGAACCTGCGCACTGACACTAGTTGGATAAGAAGATTGACCATCACGCTTGACAATGCCAAGGAAATGCTCGACAGCCTGTTGATGGATGGAGAATTGTACTATTCACAAGCCGATTTACGCAGCAAGTTCAACAAGCAAAAGTTCTTCTCCCCAGAGTTCTACCCTATCAGCCTCTACTACTTGGGTATGACCACCCTGAAGGACAATTACAAAATGGCTTTGCCAAACTTGACGACCAAGAGTGTATATATGAGTTACTACAACGAATTGAATAGTATCAGCGACAATGCCCGTAAGTTTGTTCCTGCATACGAGGCATTTGTCAGAGACAGAGAACTGGAGCCATTATTCCATAACTATGTTAAGGAATACTTAGGTCAGCTTCCAGCCCAAGCCTTTGACAAGATGAACGAGAATTTCATTCGCTGTTCATTTTTCGAGTTACTGAGCCGCTACTTGAGCAATTGCTATACTTTCGCCATCGAACAGAACTTGCCATCAGGTCGTGCTGACTTAGTGCTGACCGGCATTCCTGGCACATCATTCCACTACGACTGCCGCATCATTGAGTTTAAATATTTCAAGTCAAAAGACGCAGGCATTGTTGATCAATTGGAAGAGGCACACCTAAAAGATGCCCAACAGGTGAAGGCTTATGCAGCAGATATACAGAAAGCCTATCCTCGCTATCAAATAAAAGCATACGTAGCTTATATCGCAGGAAACAAGGCTTGCAAGATTTTTAAAGAGAATAGTAATGATTGATTATAACAACCAATAAGAACGCTCTTTTCTTCCCCACCTTTATCGGCGTGAAGGTCATAAAGACAAATCCTCCCGAATTTATTTACTGGCAATAAATAAATTCGGGAGGATTTTGTTTTATATTTAGAAAAGGATGATTATCGGATAACCATCTTTATCTTTTTGCCATCAGCTACTATGATGAACACACCAGTAGTAGGAGCCATTATGGTTGCGTTTTGACTGGCAGCCAGTTTTTTTCCATCAAGAGAATAGAGAGCAAGCTGCTTGCATCCCTCAGCTGTAATCATTTTACCTGATACCGAAATATGGATAGCAGATACAGGAGCTGCTACCACAGGATTGATACCAGTTGCCTCATCACCATATTTCATTACATACTTTTCTACATGATCGGTTGTGATGGTTACAGAGACCAATCTTCCTTTCTTATCGTATTCGAAATCCTTGATTAAGGAAGTATTTGCAGCTGCTCTTGTTGCAGTAGAGCTATTCTCTTCTGTATACTGTATCAGTCGGTTGTCGTTATCACGGGTATAGGATATGATGCTTTCTATATAACTGTTCTTAACAGTATAAGTAAGCGTATTACCCTCTACGTTACATGTCGATTCATTTACATAATCGGCTTTCCAGGAATCCGAAGATGCATCCCATGTATAGTTGGCATGAGAAGATAAATCAGATTTATCTGCAAAGAATGTAGAATCAATATCGCTGATATAAGCAGAACTGTTATATGCCTTTACCGGAGAACTTGGCATTATCAATGCAAACTGAGGCTTAGCAACATAGCTGCTTTCTTCCTTACTGCTTGGCTGCCACTCGTCGCCTACCTTATCATAAGTAATGGTTGTACTTCCATTCTCATTATTTGTCTCCTCACGTTTACTGGTTTCTACAATCTTACCATCTTGCAGATCACGATAGATAGTGGTACTGACGCCATTATTTTCGACTGTGATAGGAAAAACACTCGTACGTGGCTCTGGGTCAAAGTCATTATTTTCATAAGACCAAGAATAAGTAAATTCTATACCATCAGAGGTTAAAGAGCGCTTATGTCCATAATTCTTTTCGCCATCCTCATATTCCAACTCAACTTCATGATAAGTTCCTTTATCATCAATATAACATTCTTTCATGTCGTAAGAATCAGGCCCTTTATAGCTATCTTTCCTCTTTCTTGTATACCCATTCTCTGTATAAGTATAAGTCAAGAGATAACCGCCATCACTATCATATTTTTGATTTTTTGTCACATATCCGTCCTTATTGAATTCATAGTAAGGACAGAGTTCATAGTCGCCCAATTCCAGTTTAAAGGTCTCATCAGGAATCGCAAACTTCTCCCATTTACCATTCTTGAAAATTTCGAGAGGTTTGGTTGGTCTATTAGAAGCATCCACATCACATAATCTATATCTTGCTTCTTCTTTTCCATCGGTAGCATAGTAAACCCAGGTGATTTCATCCAATTCTTGAGAACTGCTACCTATATGTTTATATATTTCAGAACAATATCTTCCATCCTTAAAAGGATATACACCATAGTTAACGAGATTTCCTGCATCATCATACTCCAAGAATTCACGAGTCATATCTCCACCATCAAACTTATAAGTCCATTGCAAGATGTTCGGATTTTGACGTATCCAGTCATAAGCATCATAATGATTCTGTATGAATTCCTTCTTTTCACGATCATAGGTATAGGTGATACATTCACGATGTTTACCATCGTAAATCCATGGATCATCATAATTATCTGTCTTAACCGTTTTATCAGTAAGAATCCATGAACCTCCTTTGTCTGCAGAATAGTTATAATTGATGATAGTAGTATATCCGTTTGCGGAAGTCACCTCTTTTTTGTTTCCGCTCACCGAAGAACTTCTATAGTCTTTATGAATGGTAGAATTGTCTGTCACATTCCACACCTGTCCTATGATTTTACTCCAATTTCCCCATCCGTCTTTGAGTGCTTCTCCTTTCCAGGCTGTTGCCTCACAAACGTCACCATTGATTTCAACAGTTACCTTAATATTTTTCTTTTGACCGGTAAGAACGAAGCAGTTTCCAGCCTCATACCAGTTGTATTCTTTGATTTTAGAAATATAATGAATCTGAGAAAAATAATCTACACCATAAGTTATCTCTTTCATCAGATAAGCCTTACCATCGGTATCATCGCCTACAAGATGGTCGTAGCCATAAGTCTTGCTGCAAAGAAGTGTTTCCTTGCCAGCCTCATCTGAAGCTTTATGCTCATACTTATCCTCGCTAACTGTTCTGCCTTGCTGATCCTCAGTATAAACATAGCGTTCATAACTTCCATCAGGTGATTTCACATAAGCCAATCGTCCCTTCTCATCGAATGTTCGGGTTGGTAAAACATTCAACGAATCTGAGTTATAAATAACATCACATCCAAGCAATTGGTCTTCCTTCTTACTGCCAAAAGAAACTACTGGCATATCAGCAGGCTTGACAACTGAGATGATATTAGGCACAATAATTTCTGTATGCGTAGAGTCAATTGAAGTCGCAAGACTAATTGCGACATCAGTATTAACCACCTTCGCTACTTGCTTTTTAGTAAATTGGCTTCTAGCATTTACTGGTTGTAAGGCTAGCGAAGCAGCTCCTAGAACTAATAAGTAAAGTTTTTTGTTCATGTTTGATTATTTTTAATTAATTAAACTGTCATTCATATTTTATAATAGAGATTAGAATCTCATTTATGGATGCAAAGTTACACAATTTAATTATAAACCGCCTTGTTCAAATTGGTTCAAGTTTTAGATTTTGGTTAATTTAATAGGGTGTCCAGTTCTCTGTTCTTAAAAACAAGCTGGAAACATCCCTGTTAATT
>ERZ1026998.285-NODE-285-length-19108-cov-6.880806_pt1 | contig 19108 bp, 28 predicted proteins | sample MGYA00519288_ERZ1026998 | MGnify/ENA primary metagenome ERZ1026998 (study PRJEB26926, sample SAMN06164454) | human gut metagenome | biome: ENVO:00009003; feature: ENVO:2100002; material: ENVO:00002003 | host: Homo sapiens | place: USA | collected 2012 ...
ATGCGATGGCAAGCCCATTATCTTATCTCATTAAGACAAATTCAACAATTCCGTGGTATTATGAAATTGCAGCAGAACTAGTTACAGCCAAACCAAAACAACTCACAAAAGATTCTGTTGTAATTACAGCATCTCTTTCAGGAACAACAGTAGAGACAATCAATGCAGCAAAATATGCAAAAGAAGTTGGTGCAACAGTAATCGTTCTTGTAGGTGAAAAGGAATGCCCACTTACTGAGTATGCAGATTATGTGTTTGAAAACAGAACAGCATCCAATGATAATCTTGTTGAAGAAATTTATATTCAGTATTTTGCACTGGGTGCAAGATTCATGAAAAACAACGGAGAATTTCCAGAGTATGAAAAGTTTATTGATGCTCTGAAACAGATGCCGGAAGTACTTCAGAAAGTAAGAGAAGATAATGACGAGCGTGCTCTTGCATTTGCAGAGAAACATAAAGATACAAAATTCCATATGTGTGTAGGAGCTGGAAACACATGGGGAGAAACATATTGCTTCGCAATGTGCGTACTTGAAGAGATGCAGTGGATCGCAACAAAATCTATCCATGCAGCAGAGTTCTTCCATGGAACAGTGGAAATGACTGAAAAAGATATGAGCTTTATGCTTTTCAAAGGTGAAGATGAGACAAGACCATTACTTGATCGTGTTGAAAAATTTGTAAGAAAGTATTCAGATGTAGTTCAGGTATGGGATACAAAGGATTATGAACTTAAAGGAGTTGATCCAAGCGTAAGAGGACTTGTTTCACCACTCGTTATGGCTGCACAGCTTGAAAGAGTTAGCGCACATTTTGAGCATGTAAGAAATCATAGTCTGGAAATCAGAAGATATTACAGAACAGTAGAGTACTAAAATTAAGATGAAATAAGGAAGTGGAATAGTATGAGGAAATTATTAGTAGCAACTCATGGAAGATTTGCATCAGGGATTATGGAGACATTCAAATTAATCATGGGTGAAAATGAAGATATTTCAGAAATCAGTGCATATGTTGAACCAGGGTTTGATATGCATAAAGAAGCAGAAAAGAAGATTCATGAATTGGATGAAGAAGATGAACTGATTATTGTTGCAGATATTATGGGTGGAAGCATCGCTAATGCGTTTTCCTCATACATTCAATCTGAGAAGGTACATATTATAACAGGGTTGAATCTTCCTTTACTGATTGGTTTGGCACAGGATTTGGATTCAGATGTTTCAACAGATGAATTGATAGAAAATGCAATTCAGATGGGAAGAGAAGGAATTGTAGATCTGAAAAAAATGATTGAAGAAAATAGCAATATAGAGGAGGATTTCTAATGATTAAATTATTAAGAGTAGATGAGAGATTGATACATGGACAGGTTGCTTTTGCATGGACAAATTCATTGAAAGCAGATTGTATTCTGATAGTAAATGATGCAGTGGCAGCAGATAAACTCCGTAGCAATTCATTGAAAATGGCTGCTCCGGCGGGCGTGAAGTTTGTTGTAAAAACACTGAAAGATGCGATTCCGTTGTTGAATGGAACAAAGACGAATAAATATAAGCTGTTTCTGATTGTTGATAATACATCAGATGCGTTAGAACTAGTGAAAAATGTAAAAGATGTTGATCACGTTAATCTTGGTAATATGAAACTGACAAGTGAAAGAACAATGATTACTCCGTCTCTTGCAGTATCTGAAAAAGAGAAAGAACAGATTCATGAGATGGTTGCGGCAGGTGCAGAAGTTGAATGCAGAGCTGTTCCTACAGATAAAAAAGTCATGGCAGAAAGTTTAATCTAAACCGTTATAGTAGTAAGAAAGAAGGAGGAAATATTATGTTAATACCGGCAATTCTTGTGTCTATTGTCGCTCTTCTTGCAGCAATGGATGAGCAGTTGTTTGGAGCATCTATGATGGCTAGACCGTTGTTTACAGGTCCAATTATAGGTCTGATTATGGGAGATCTTCAAACAGGTGTAATTATTGGAGCAACATTGGAATCAATGTTCATGGGATCTATTATGGTTGGAAGTGCTGTTCCACCGGAAGTATATGCTTCTAGTATTTTAAGTATTGCAATTGCAATTCAGACAGGAGCAGGAGCAGGAACAGCTGTAGCACTTGCATTACCACTGTCTGTATTCCTGCAGCTGTGGAGAAACTTCTGTTACGCGATTCCTGGAAGTTGGGCAGGAAAACAGATTGAAAGAGCACTTGATGAGAGAAATCTGAAAAAAGCAAACCTGTTACATTTAACAGTAGTGCCACTGTCAATTGGAATCCCTTCAGCACTTTTGGTTTTCATCGCATTATTCTTCGGTTCTGATGGAATTAATAGTGTACTGAATATGATTCCTGAGGTGGTACTGAATGGATTTAATGTTGCAGCAGGAGTACTTTCTTGTGTAGGACTTGCGCTTTTGATTAAAATTATGTCTAACAACAAAATACTTCCATACCTTTTCCTCGGATTTGTAGCAGTTATGTACCTTGGAATGGATGTGATTGGTGTTGCAGTTGTAGGATTATGTATTGCATTTCTTGTAGTAAATAATCTTCGGTACTTCCAACTGTGGTCTTAGCAAGTTGTTTTAACTTTGCAAAATCAACTGTTGAGAATCTGCCCCGAGAAAGTTTTCTTAATGCTTCGTAAGATTTAGAGTTCATATTAGTAATCTTTTCAGGTGATGAATAGTTAGATAGTATGTATAAAGCAGTAACAGAAAACCTACCGCCAAAGAAAGGTTTGAACTCGGGGAATATCTTATCTAAGATGTTTGTAAGCTCTACAAGTTGACGGCTACGCTGTCTGATTAAAGAATCTCTAAATCTTGTTAGTGACTTTAGCTTCTCAGTGTGATATAATAATGTCGGATAGGGCTTGTACTCTACCGTCATTAAGTAGTGAGCAATCATCATGCAATCAATAGAATCGCTTTTAGTCTTTCGTAGGGACTTGGATTTAACGAAACGATTGATAAGCAGAGGATTGAACTCCATGAATGAAAAGTTGTTGGATTCAAGAAACAGCTTTAGATTCATACCATAATGACCGGTAGATTCAAGTCCTATTCTTGTTTCTGTATCAAGGGAATTAAGCAATAACTTTAATTGCGAAAATCCCTTAGCGTCATTTGTAAAAGACCACGAAGGAGTAACAATTTCTCCGGAGTCGTCAATTACGGCACAATCGTGCTTGAATTTTGAAATGTCGATACCAATGTAATACATGGTTTCCTCCTTTAAAATATTTTTGCACTGCTGTTTTCCACAGACGGCTTGCCAATGTATTCACGCAAATAGAAACATCAAGGTGTTAACTAACTAATTACCATTTCAGACAAACCACTGTGGTTTGAGTCACCTCGAACCAGTCTAAGCTGTATTTTTATAGCTACAAATCCACAGTGCTTGTCTTTATTATATCGCAGGTAGCTACTCCTGCAAATATAACAATTTTGAGGAAAGGAGAAATAATTAAAACCACCCCTTTCGAGATGGTTTTAATTATACGTGCTTATATGAAACAACCGAGGAAACAGGGAATAAAACCGGAAAACAGTAAAACGGTTAATCAATGGGGGCTGCGGGGTCGGATTCCGGTTGATCCGTTGAAGCCGCAGTATATTTGGGATAATTACTATGATGTGCCGCAGACGATTTACTATCTTGAAGAAAACACCAGAGAAATGACCGAAGAGGAAAAGGCTGATTTCAGGGCAGATCGAAAAGTTTTTAGCCAGAGGTATGTAAAGCTGATTGCGGATGAACGGGAGCGGTTGAGAAAGAAAGCGAGGGAGACTGAATGACGGATCAGCAGACCGCTCTGGAACGGCAACGGGCGCTTTATCGAGAGAAGAACGCCCATTTGGATCAGTTTTTAGAGCCGGTGGAGCCGTATGAGTTTTATCGGGAGATCTTCCCAAAAGGTTCTTTTGAACGAAAAGGTCATTATGAAGATGCCAAAGGCAATGCTATTGCACTGACAGTACCGAAGAAACAGGATAGCCAGGAAAATGGTGTTGCGCTGGAGATTGAGGGAGACGGTAAGACCAGAAGGCATTTGATTACAGATGAGCTGGAGGAATTGGGTGAGATCCAGAACACGGATTTTACGATCATGTCTCCCATTTCGTATTTTGGCAGGCAGCGGAGTGGTAAGAATGCCCGCTATCTCTATGCTTTGGTTTTCGATCTGGACGGTGTTGGTATGCCGCAGCTCCGTGACACGCTGCACCAGATGAACAAGGATATTATTCCCAAGGCAACCTTCATAGTAAACAGTGGAACAGGTTTGCACCTGTATTATGTGCTGACGGAGCCGGTCCCTATGTATCCGCACAATCAGAAGATTTTGAAAGAACTGAAATACTCTCTTACCCGGCAGATATGGAACAGGTTCACCTCGTCCATTAAGGAGCCGCAAATGCAGGGTGTTTTGCAGGGATTTCGTGTAGTTGGTTCCGGTTCCAAGTTAGGACGGGACTATCCTGTGGTGGCGTATCGTTTTGGTAGTGCGGTAGAGCTGGAGAAACTGCTGGACTATATTCCTGCCAGCAATGGTGAACGGCAGCACCTGCAGGCGCTTATGAAAAAGAGCCGGTTATCTTTGGCTGAGGCCAGAGAGAAGTATCCAGACTGGTATGAGCGCAGGATTGTGAAGAAGGAGCGCCGGGGTCGTTGGACGGTGAAGCGCGATCTTTACGATTGGTGGCTGAGGCGGATCTCTGACGAAATTAAGGTGGGGCACCGTTTTTATGGCATTATGACTCTGGCAATCTATGCGAAGAAATGTGATATAGACGAGGAAGAACTGCGGGAGGATGCTTTTGGACTACTCCAGCGATACGATGATATGAGTGTGGAGGACATCAACCGTTTTACGAAAGACGACATTGTGTGCGCTCTGGAGATGTTCAATGAAGATTATGTGACCTTTCCCAGAGATGATATTGCCAAAATTTCTGGAATGCCTATGCCGGTTAATAAGAGAAATTGGAGAAAACAAAGAGATCATGTTCATGTCATGAATACTATGAAAACATTGAAGAAACAGTTGGGAGAATCTGTAAAGGAAGGGAGACCCAAAGGAAGCGGGACTGCAGAGAAGAAAGTGTACGAATGGCGGCAACAGCATCCAGAAGGACGGAAAGCAGATTGCCATAGAGATACCGGACTTGATCCTAAGACAATCCGAAAGTGGTGGGACACAAAATTTACAACAATGTAATAAAATAACCATACAATGTATTGATATTTTTACGTTATTGAAGTATAATATTATCAATGAAAGGGGGTAATTTGATGGCACAGACAACTTTAAGTGTTCGCATGGATATGGATGTAAAGAGCCAGCTCGACGCTTTGTGTGCTGATGTAGGAATGACGACCTCTACAGCGATTAATATGTTTGCAAAGGCGTTTATTCGTGAACGGCGGTTGCCGTTTGATGTGGTGGCGTCAGACCCATTTTATTCAGAGAGCAATATGAAGCACCTGCAGCGTAGCATCCAGCAGATCAATGAGGGCAAGGTCATTATCAAAACGATGGATGAGCTGGAGGAAATGGCTAATGGGTAATCTCACCTTTTCTGAAAGTGGCTGGGACGATTATCTTTATTGGCAGACAGAGGATAAAAAAACGCTGAAGCGGATCAATCAGCTTTTGCAGGATATTTTGAGAAATGGCTATGATGGGATTGGGAAACCGGAGCCGCTGCGTGAAAACTTAAGTGGCTATTGGAGCCGTCGGATTGATGCTACAAATCGTCTGGTTTATCGTATTTCTGGAGAATCCATTGAGATTGTTTCTTGTAGATATCATTACGATGATAAGTAAAGGGGGCTGTGACTGTGGTGTCTAAGGTATTACAGATCGGTTATGAGCCGGAGCGTGATCGCCTGACCTGGGATGGCTGGGATATTCATTGTGGCTATGGTATGGATGTGTTGCTCCCAGATCGGCTCGATGGAGGCACATGGCGGACTGTATCCTTTGAGTACAATGATGAGGGATGGTGGTATATGCCTGGGCATCCTGGTGTGTCTCCGGTGGGCCTGTGGGCCCGTGAAAGACAGGACTAAACTATGAAGATTAGCTATGAGGGACGAGTATAATATCAGAGAACTGAATCCAAGTAAAAATCCGTACACGAGCAAGGTAAAGGTTACTATTGATGTTGAAGGGAGCACGTTGGATTATTTTAAGTCTATGGCGGCAGCAGATGGAATCCCGTATCAGACTCTTATCAATCTCTATTTGAGGGATTGTGCGGACAATCGCAGAAAAATTCAAATGTCTTGGCAGTAATGAAAAAGCGGAAGAGCAACGTGTTCTTCCGCTTTTCTATATTGCTATATATCTATAAATGTAGTAAACTACAAATATAGTTATCTACAAAAATATGAAACTATAAAAATAGGAGCGTGAGTACATGATTATTGCAGTAGCAAATCAAAAGGGCGGTGTCGGCAAAACAACCACGTCCCAGGCATTGGCTGCAGGACTGGCAGCGAAGGGGTACAGGGTTCTGGGGATTGACCTTGATCCGCAGGGAAATTTCTCTACGGCCTGCGGAGCAGAGAACTATAATGTCCAGACGATTTATGAGGTTATGAAGCGGGCGGCCAGCATCCAGGATGCTATTCAGCACACGAAGGGCGGCTATGACGTTGTACCGGCCAATATTATGCTGGCTGGCGCAGAGCAGGAGCTCTCCCAGACCGGCAAGGAGCACCGGTTGAAGGAGGCCGTGGCGCCGGTGGCCAGTGACTATGATTTTATCGTGATTGACACACCTCCTTCCCTGGGCGTGCTGACGGTGAACGCCTTCACCTGTGCCACCGATATTCTGATTCCGACAACGGCGGGAATTTTTGCAACCGCCGGAATCTCCCAGCTCAACGAGACCGTTACCAGCGTTCAGAAGTATTGCAATCCGGCTGTAAAAGTGAGAGGAATTTTGTTTACGAGATTTAATCCGCGGGCGAATATCAGCCGGCAGATGAAGGAACTGGCGGAGCAGCTTGGCGAATACATTTCTGCGCCAATCTACAAAACATACATTCGATCTGCTGTAGTGGTGGAGGAGGCCCAGGCGAACAGCCAGGACATTTTTGACTATGCCAACAAGTCTACGGTGGCAGAAGACTATAAAGCATTTATTGACGAATTTTTGAAAGGGGTAAATGAATAATGGCAGAGAAAGCGAAGTTTGATCGGGAGGCTGCGTTTAAGTCTATCATCGGAGCAGGACGCCAGAGCGAGAATGCTGTTGTAGCTGAAGAAAAAAATGCGAAGAAAAATAGCGACCGGGTGCAGCGGGCCTACTATCTGGATCGGGATATAGATAAGGCGCTGCGCCGGATGGCGCTGGAGAAAGATAAGAATCTGACTGAGTCTATTAATGATGCTTTGCGTAAAGGACTTGCGGAGTATCTTTGATAGAATCTGTGTGAAAAAATGCGGAAGGCAAGTGATACTTGCCTAAATGTAAACCGCGTGCGGTTTACATTTAATGGGATTTTGCTTAAATTTGGAGATGAAAGAATGGAGCTGTCTCAAAAATTAAAGGAATTAAGAAAGAAACAAGGACTGACACAGTTAGAACTGGCCGAAAGGCTGTTTGTGTCCAGGCAGGCTATATCTGGATGGGAAGCAGGAACGTCGAGGCCGTCGACAGAGAATTTACAGAGCCTGAGCAAGTTATATAATGTCCCTCTTGAAATGCTCCTGGATGACGCGGAAGCGGCGGGGCCAGAGCCGGAGAAAATTCCAGAAGAGGAGCGGCCAGAGAAAGAAAAACATGAGCCGGGGCCGGACAAGGCCAGAAGAAAAGATGACAAGAAAAAGAAGAGGTTGGTAGTTGGAGTAGCTTTAATCCTAATAATCGGGATGCTCATCGTAGCAATTACTTTTCTTTTGAAGAACAACTATGAGACAACGGATATTAGTAGAATACCGGGTGAAGAAGTAGAGGTGGATTCGTCTGGGATTGTTTTTGAATGGTAAAGAATAAGCATGAAAGGGGGAGAAAGTATGCGAGTAAGGAAACTTTTGTGCATTGTATTTGCGTGTTTCATGCTGGTAAACTGCTTAGGAATTTCTGCAGGAGCAGCTAATGTAGAAACTCAGCGGGACATGAAACTGGTTATAGAACGGGCATCAGGAAGATTTAGCTTAGATGTCCCGGCTAATAAGACTGTAGGCGCAACTACAAGTTTTCCTTTGGAAGCAGGGGAAAAGGTTAGAATTCGAGCGACTTATTCGCCAGAGTCAGCGAGTGTAGACTTTGGATTAATTGACCCAGATGGACTATTCCATCCATTGAGAGCGACTGGAGGAAGTTTTGATCATGCCATTCGGGTAGATCAGCATGGAAATTATATCATGGCAATCAGAAATAATTCCGATATAGAAATTGCTGTTTCTGGAATTGTTTCTTATTGAAATATAAAGGCCGGAAAAAAGACAAGGAGGAAAGAAAATGAAAAAGTTTTTGGCATGTTTTGTAATTCTCGCATCGCTTACCATGACCTGTTTTGCTGGAGCAGTTGATTTGGAAAGCAGAGAAAGCTTCGACGGAGCAGGAATCGAACCCTGTGCTACAGGCACTTGGTCATCGGATACGGTAACCGTTCCTGGAACTAATGGCAGTGGATTTAGTGCTTCCTACAACACTAAATTAACATCTGTGAAAACGGCATCGTTCCATTGCACAAAGAAAACGCATGATCGTAATTTTGATGCCCGGTTAGTTAACTCCGATAATGCAGCCAGATCCTCCTGGGCACGAAACCTGGACGTTGGGAAAACATACCATGTTTCCGAAAATTCTTCTATTGCCACGAACCACTACTATTTTTGCGAGGTTAGCTCTGATTTGCTGACCAGTGGCGATACCGATGTTACAATTTATTTCAGTGCAGATAATGTCTCTTGGTAAGAAAGAGCGAACGCGGGGACGCGATGTGTCGCGTCCCCGCGTTTCATTAATTCATATGGAGGGACAGTAATGCTTAAATATGAGATGAGAAGAGCGTTTGGAAAGTTCTTTTGGATTGCATTTTTAGTAGGAGTTGTGAGCGGATCAGGGGGATTTGTTTCGTATTTATTAGATAGTGAATATTTACCAGCACAAAGTATATCTTGTTTTGACGCGTGGTTATATTGCGTTTCAGTAGGAGAGGGGAGTTTTTATCGAGCAATTTATCCAATAGTAATTTGCTTACCTTACATTTTCACATTTTATACAGATCAGAACAGTACATTTATATATTTCCTCTTATCCCGCGAAAGTTACAGAGATTATTTAAAAAACAAATGCTTTTCTGGTTGTATCAGCACAATTTCCTTAGTTTTAGGTGTAAATATTGTATGGTTGATTGTAGCGTATATTTTATTTCCTGCTAATAAGCCAATAACCATATTTAATCTGCAAATGGGGGGGATATATAATTGGCTATATCCCAATAGTCCTTTGGTGTACATATGGATCCAAATCGCTTTCTCTATTTTGTTCTCTATAGCCTTTTTTGCTGTATCTGGTTTATTGGCTTTTCTATCAAATAAAAAGTGGCAGACAGCTGTACTTCCGTTTGCCATTTACTTCCTGTCTATTTTTCTTTCTCAGTTTTTTGATGAACCGTTTTTAAACCCTGTTTCCTATTTAATACCGTATGAGACTTCCAAATTATCAATATCTAATATCCTATTTGGAGATATGATGTTATTGCTGATTGGGGCAGGTGGGATATTTTTTTATTATATAAAGAGAAAGGAAGAGGTGCTTTGGATATAAGATTGTCTTCGTTCAAAATCCAGGTAGGGCTGCTTTTCAGAAAAAAACTATTTTGTATAACTTTTTTTATTTTTTGCCTATTTAGCATACAATTTCTTAATAGTGCTATCAAAATTGCATATCCTGAGAATGTTTCATTAATGGATGTATTTACCTATAATTTTAATACATATTCAAATGTTTTTCAATCATTGCAAATCCACCTGAATATGTTGCGCTGATAAGGAAAAATGCACATATCATTGCAATGCTGATTATCATGAGTACCGTATTAAGCTTCTTCTCTGCGATGTCGCATATAGATTCATCCTCTCCATCCCATGCCAAAAGCAGCCTTTTTGTCTTTTTATAAACAGGTATGACCACTATCGGTGTGATGACGGCTATAGCAAGCAATATCCAGCTCGAAACATATTTGCCGAAAAATGCTCCCGCGCTTTTCATACTGCCTGCCAACTGTTCAACATCATATTCTGCGGAATAAAATCCGACAATACCACCCACAATTGCTCCCACGAGTGCAAGAAGCAGAAATCCCGGCATAGCCTTGCGGTTTGCTTCTTTAATCTCATTTCTCTCCATCTTCATCTTCCTCCTGCAAATAAAATACATCTTCAACTGTAACACCGCACACCTTTGCTATCGTCAGTGCCAGGGTAACTGATGGTGAATAGTCGCCTCTTTCTATAAGGCTGATTGTCTGTCTCGACACACCACACAGCCTGCCCATCTCCTGTTGATTAACATTCAGCGCGGCCCTGCGTTCCTTTAAACGATTCTTCAGTGTCATATAGTGCCTCCGTATGACAATTATTTTTGTCTGTTTGACAACTTTGTTTGTCATAATGTATTATATTCTTGTCATAAGCGATTGTCAAGAGGGAATTGGAGGTAAATAGTAACCCGAGAATCCCCTTTGTAACCCAAGACTCCCTCTTTGTAAATGAAAATCCTGTTTTGTAAGCGAGATTCCCGGTTTGTAAATGAAATTCCCGGTTTGTAAGCAAGATTCCCGAATTTTCATTTCTATTTCGATATGATATAATACGTTCAGCAATAAATTTGCGTACAACAACCAGAGATCAATTCTCTCTCGAAATTTTTGTATTCGGAGAATCCATCCCTGTTTTTGATTGGATAGAGTTGTTCTATTCTGGCTCTGGCGGCACTCAGCAAATTTATTTGTTACTTTTTGAGAAGTTTAGGCTTTAAGATGATGTTCTCGGCGGCAACCGGTGAGCATCCCAGTCTCTTAAGCACATCTTCTCCATAGTAAAAGCTGAATGTTTCGTATGGGCTACGGTTATTCAGCTTTTTTCTTTTATAAGAATTGATATGGTTCATCATCAGAGTAATATCCTGTTGTGTCAGCTCATCGAAACTGCTTCCTTTTGGCAGGATACGACGTATCAATTCATGGTTGACTTCACAGGCTCCTTTTTGATAAGGAGCACTTGGATCGCAATAAAATATCTTTGTTCTATTGCATGGAATGGTGCTACGTTTTTCGATTTCCTTTGGATTTGAAAACTCACTTCCGTTATCTGTCAGAATAACCGGAAACAAGCTATTAAATGTTTTTGCCCCAAGGACTTCATCCAATAAGTTTATGATCTCTATTACAGAGGCTGATGTATTTGCGTCCCGCAAAAAAGCCAGCATGAGACTGCTTTCTACAAAGTGTATGGTAAGAAGACATTTTCCTCCCACACGACCAATCACGCTATCCATTTGTACAATGGTCGTTTCCGGGTTTGCTCCCAGATATTTTTGAAAGTCAGCGTAGCTTCGTTCAATACGGCAGCCCCGGTCAACTTTAAATTCAGGCTTCTTATAACGGGGACGGTATTTCACTTTACGGGGCAGATCAATGTTCCTGATATCAAAGAGCTGGGCATCCACGTAGTTATACAATGTCTTTTCACTGCACATCAGTTCATCTACATGAGCAAGATAGATTTGATGAAGCGACTGCCCGTTTTTAACTAAAGGACTGATGATCCCGTTAATTCTTGCAATATCATCTTCGTTGGACATGATACCGGTTCTGGCTTCCGAAACAGCATGATGTGCACGCTCATGTGCATCTGCCGGATCATAAATACGTTTTAATAACGTGCATTTCGACAGCTGACTGCAGCCATTACAAACATAAGGTGGCTTATTTTTGACAGAACAGACATCTTCTACAAAATCAGAACAATGTAAGGTGCATTCAGAGCACAGGCTGCATTTGTAAGCAGATTGGTGTGTACAGCTTGTTCCGCAAATCCTTTTTGCTTTGCATGTAGCACGGAATTTACAAGGATTATACGGATATCCAGGACGACCGCTTTTCTTGTCATAGGAATACTTTTTAATCTCCTTGGCAATGGTTGTACGGTCCTTTCCTAACTCTTTGCCAATTGCCCCAAAGGATGCATTCTCCTGAAGGCGTTGAGCAATAATCATTCGATCTTCATAAGATAAAAACTTTGACATGGTGACTCCTTTCCAGCCGCCAGAAATCAAAGCATAACAGAAAAGAGACCAACTATCCAGTCAGTCTCAATTCATTTGTAAAAGAAAATCCATACCTTTCTTTTACACTGATAACTATTAACTTTTACACTTATCCAAGATAGCGGGTATGGAATCTTGGATTACAATTGAGGAGATTGTATAATACTTAAAAACATAGCTTGTTCATAGCTATAAACTATGACAAATGATTTTCCAGAATCATTTTCCGGAATTGTCGGGCGGCTGAGTTCAGCGGATGTTGGCAATCGTATAGCATGCATATATTTCTTTCCGGAATGTTTTCTTTTAGTGATATCTGGACAATTTCTCTTTTTTGAATAGAATCATGTGCCATTGCTTCTGGAAGAAAAGCCAGGCCCAGCTCACATTTGACAAGAGGGAGAATCTGATCGGTCGTGGCGGTTTCGATATCAGGGGCAAGTTCGAGTCCGTGAGAGAGAAAGAGTGCATGATAAAACTGAAACGTCGTTGTTTCACGTCCAAGCGAAATCAGCGGATAGTTTTTTAATTCTGCGAGAGATAATTCCTGGCAGCCGAGTGCGGTAAAAGTTGTACCACCGACAAGGATTTCCTGAAAAGGCTGCAGCATAATCTGTCTGAGTGGTGATTCCACGGAAGCTGGAGTTGAAACAATAGCAAAGTCGATTTTTCCACTTTTTACGGCATCAATGGCCTGTGGGGTGGAGTAATTGTACAGTTTCAGGCGGATGCCGGGATAGGTCATATGAAATGCTTTAAGTTTATTAAAAAGAAAAATATTTAATGCGGTCTCGCTGACACCGATCGCAATGCTTCCATGTGACAGCCCCGTACTATCCGATAACTCCTCTTCTGCGGCAAAAATCTGTGACATTGCAGCGGAAATATGGGTATAAAGTTTTTCCCCTTCCGGGGTAAGCTGAATGCCCCGGTTGGTACGTACAAACAAAGTTGTATTAATCTGCTGCTCCAGACAGTTCATGGCCCTTGTCACATTTGGCTGACTGCTGCCGAGTGTATGTGCGGCTTTGGTAAAGTTGTGGTATTTTGCAACATAATAAAAAATTCGATAGTATTCAAAATTTACATTCATCGATAGAACCCCCTCTGACATATCAAAATGTTATTTATAACATATCAATTATAGTTTTTACTTATCCATAATGCAAGAGTATAATCAAAGAAGATGAAAAAAGCAAGAAAGGAAGCGCATGAAGCATGAAGGAACAGACGATTTTTCCACGAGAGGAAAAGGCAGAGGTTTTGTTTCAGAAAATATTAAATGATCATTGGGCATGTGAAAAGTTACAGGAAACATTTTGTAACTGTTTATTTTGCAATGATGATTCGGATGCCGAAATTTCTCCGGCAGAATTTTCACTGGCTTTGTTCAATGCGTATACGAACCGGGACCTGTCGGCCTTCCTTATGGGCATATGTCAGAATACATTGTTTGACCTGTTGAGAAATTCATTTCTGATTCCCTATCGTTTTGATGCAGACGGAAAGCAAAATCCGGTCATTATGACGGATGAAAATGGGCAATTACTTCCTGCATACAAAGGCACAGCTCATGAAAAAGAATACCGGCATTTTCATGAGGTATACAAAGATCTCGGCAATCAGAAAAATATATATTTTGCACAGGCATACCGTTACAGCCATGAATATCAGTCGGATTACATGGATGTGAAACAAAAGATTCTTGAAAAAAATATGGGTGTGCTGCTCATTCGTGAACTGCCGGATACCGTAAAGGAGAAGGAGACAGAGGCAGAAGTATATTCTGCCGTGTGGGATCTTATGATTGAGCTGGAAAAGAATCTTCCAATGGCTTACGTATTTTATGGACAGGATTCGCTGGTGGAGAATAACAACCGATATGATGAAATTGGAATTTTCCTTCCGAATTCTATCTTCCTGAAAAATCTCGAACGTCATGTTGCAAAAGCGGAGGAGATCATTTATGGCGAAAAATGATTATATAGAAATCATGGAAAAAAATCATATGGAGATTCCGTGGCACGATTATACAGAGAATGACGGTGAAGTGCTGATTCAGCAGGCAGGACTGATTGAAAAAGCATCGGTTGTCGGCCGGGTTGGTCTGATTATGCTTTCCTGTGGAACCGGAGCATGGCGTGTGCGGACTTCTATGAACAGGCTTTCCAAGGAACTTGGAGTAACCTGTACAGTGGATGTGGGACTGATGTCCATAGAGTTTAATTGTTTTGATGGAAAAGAGTGTGTTTCACAGTCTCTTAGTATTGCAAATACCGGAGTAAATACTTCCAAGCTTTATCGGATGGAACAGTTTGTAAATAGTTTTCCATCTCAGGAAGCGCATTTGACCGGAGAAGAAATCCATAAGCGGCTGGATGAAATCGAGCAGATCCATGAACTCTATTCTCCGGTGAAACTCGGATTGGCAGCGGCACTTGCATGTTGTGGATTTACATTTCTGCTGGGTGGTGGCCCGGTGGAGATGATATTTGCATTTATTGCCGCTGGTGTTGGTAACCTTATCCGGATGAAGCTGATCAAACATCATTACACATTGTTTTTAAACATTGCGGTATCTATTTCAGCTGCATGTCTGACGTATGCTGTCTGTCTGCATATGGCAGAGCTGTTGTTACACGTTTCCGCAGTGCATGAGGCCGGATATATCTGTTCCATGTTGTTTATTATTCCGGGATTTCCGTTTATCACAAGTGGAATTGACTTGGCAAAGCTGGATTTGCGATCTGGTCTGGAGCGGCTTACCTATTCCATTATTATTGTTCTGGGTGCAACGGTGTTTGCATGGATCATGGCACTTTTGTTAAAGCTTCAGCCACAGGATTTTGTAGCTTTGCATCTAGGAAGTATGATGCATCTGGTTTTACGTCTGATCGCAAGTTTTTGCGGAGTATTTGGATTCTCGATTATGTTTAACAGTTCAGTCTGTATAGCAGCAACGGCGGCATGTATCGGTGCCGTTGCAAATACATTGCGGCTGGAACTGGTCGATTATGCAGGGATGCCATCTGCGGCAGCAGCTTTCATAGGAGCACTGACTGCAGGTCTGCTTGCATCCATCATAAAGAGAAATCATGGATATCCGAGAATTTCACTGACAGTGCCATCCATTGTAATTATGGTGCCAGGATTATATTTGTATCGTGCGATTTATAATTTTGGAATTATGTCACTAACAGAGGCAGTTTTGTGGCTTGCAGCAGCGATCATGATTATTGTATCGTTACCGCTTGGACTTATTTTTGCGAGAATACTTACCGACCGGACATTCCGGTATTGCTCATAACAGATTATGCATGGGTTTATGTTCAAAGACAGTGTCAATAGAAGGAGAATAAAATATGCTTACAGCTGTAACAGGAATTAACTGGGGAGACGAAGGAAAAGGTCGTGTGATCGATCTGCTTGCGGAGAATGCAGATGTTGTTGTCCGCTATCAGGGCGGCAATAACGCTGGTCATACAGTGGTTGCCAAACAGCAGGAATTTGTCTTAAATCTGCTGCCATCCGGTATTCTGCATGAGAATGTAATATGCGTACTCGGCGATGGTATGGTGGTAGACCTGAAACATCTGACAAACGAAATTGCACAGATCAGGGAAAAAGGTGTTGTGGTCACACCAAACAACTTAAAACTTTCCAAACGGGCAACAATCTCTATGCCTTGGCACAAAATTCAGGATGAACTCGAAGAAACACGTCTTGCAAAAACAGGAGCAGCGTTTGGTTCCACAAAAAGAGGCATTGCCTATGCATACAGTGACAAATACAGAAAGAAGACACTGCGTCTTGGGGATCTGCTTCATCTAAAAGAGGAATCCGTACAGAATCGTTTGAAAATGATGCTCGAGGCAAAGAATCTGGAGCTTGCAGGATGCTATTATCAGGAACCGATGTCCTATCCGGCACTGCTTTCCTGGTGTGAAGCTCAGGCAGCAGAGTTATGGCCATATATAGTAGACACAGGTGCTTATCTCGAGGAAGCATTAAAGGAAGGAAAACGTGTTGTTTTAGAGGCACAGCTTGGAGCTATGCGGGATATTGATTATGGCATTTTTCCATATACGTCAAGTTCTTCAACGATTTCTGCCTACGGTCCGATAGGGGCGGGGATACCGGGAAAGCAACTGGACCATGTCGTTGGTGTACTGAAAGCTTATTCAACCTGTGTAGGTGCAGGGCCATTTACAGCAGAAAAAGCCATGCCAGAATCCTGGATGGAACTTTTGCGCAAGTTTGGCGGAGAATATGGTGCTGCCACAGGACGTCCGCGCCGTGTAGGACCGTTTGATGCAGTTGCAAGCCGGTATGGATTAAAGTGTCAGAACGCAGACAAGATTGCATTAACTAAGCTTGATGTGCTCAGTATGATGAAAGAAATCCCTGTGATTGTAGGTTACAAAAAGGGAAATCAGGAAGTGACGGATTTTGATCCGATAGAGGATCTAGAAGAATATGTACCAATTGTGAGAATGCTTCCCGGCTGGCAGACAGACATCAGCGGTTGCGTAACCTATGATGAACTGCCGGATGCAGCCAAAACGTATGTAGAGACGTTAGAGGATCTTCTGCAGCATGAAATACAGTTCATATCAGTAGGTGCAGAGAGAAGTCAGTATTTAACAAAAGGAGAGTGGTTATGAGACATTTGATAAGTCCTTTGGATTTTACAGTAGAAGAAACGTATGAAGTGCTGGATTTCGCAGACAGGATTGCTGCAAATCCAAAAGCTTATGCACATGCAGCAGATGGCAGACAGCTTGCAACACTTTTTTAAGAGCCAAGTACCAGAACGAGGCTTTCTTTTGAATCGGCAATGCTCAGTCTTGGTGGACAGACGATTGGATTCGCAGGGGCGGACCAATCGAGCGTTTCCAAAGGGGAGACAATTGCGGATACGGTAAGGGTCGTTAGTTGTTATGCAGATATCATTGTCATGCGCCATCCGAAGGAAGGGGCACCGCTTTGTGCGTCCATGTATTCGAAAATCCCGGTCATTAATGCCGGGGATGGCGGACATAATCACCCAACACAGACTTTGATCGATCTGATGACTATTCGCCAGAGACTTGGTAGACTCGACAATCTGACCATCGGTTTCTGCAGAGATTTGAAGTTCGGAAGAACGGTGCACTCGCTAGTAAAGAGCCTGGTGCGCCATACAGGAAATAAATTCTATTTTATCTCGCCGGAAGAACTCAGAATTCCAGATTATCTTGTGGATGAAACATTAGAGCCGACGCATACGCCGTATGAGGAAGTATCCAGTCTGGAAGATAGCCTTCCCAAGCTGGATGTTCTTTATATGACGAGAGTACAGAAAGAACGCTTTTTCAATGAAGAGGGTTATATCCGTCTGAAAGATACTTATATTCTCAATCGGGAAAAACTGCAGCTGGCAAAGGAAGATATGCCGGTACTGCATCCGCTGCCACGTGTTGATGAGATTGCTTACGATGTGGATGATGACAGCAGAGCGGCTTATTTTCAGCAGGTACAGAACGGAAAATATATGCGAATGGCATTGATTTTATCTTTGCTCGGGATCGAAGATCCGCAGACAGGAGAAAAAATTCTAGAATTAGGAGAATCCTAAGACAGGTGATAACAATATGAAGATAAATATAGGAAACCATGAGTTCACAGAATTATGGGATGGCGTTTTATACAAAGCCTTATCAGATTATCCGAACGTAAGTGATAATGAAATGAAGGACATTACGATGGCTTTTTACCGGTTAAGGTAAAAGATGAAGTGAAGCTGGCTAATTATGTGCATATGATTGTCATTCCGTCTGAATACAAGGATCAAATAATGAAAGTTATGCCAGAACAGTTGTCAGACAGAGCGTTTTGCCTGAGTCATGATAAGCTGGATGTATGGCAGTGGTCAGAAAAGGTATATTCCTTTGCGCGCGATATGGCAAAAAGTAATGTAAATTAGATGGATGAAGAAAAAAGATATGAAGAATAAGTCATTTTTGATGATTTCTGTAATTATGGTATGTTCATTGACCGCATGTGGGCAGCAGGAAACCGGAATTATGACTAAAACCGGAAACAGTACAGAGCAGGTCGTTGCGAGCGGAGATAATAGTGAGCTTGCAACAGCAGAAGATAATAATATGGAGCAAACAGAGGCGAAGGAACAAGAGGTAGTACAGTTCCCGGATGAACCGTCAATGGATGATTCAAGTTCATCAACTGAAAAATTCGAGAATAAGGATAATTGGCCGGATGTCGAAGAACTGGTTAATCAAAGGGGTGATGAGACTACGGTCTATTTACTGGCAGATATCTTTCTGACGCTTTTTCACAATCTGTGGTTCAAAGGTCGATTTTCGATCCTGTGGGACTTCGATTTCCATAGAACCATACCGACTGTTTACCTGCTTATGTTTATAGCCGTTGCGATAATCATCGTTGTCAGAACGCTCGGACTTTTCGTATCCAAGGTGATCATCCATTTCGGCCTCCATCATTTCTTTAATGGTGCCACCTAAGAGATCTTTGAGAGCATCCTGTATGTCTTCTGCAGTCTCAATATCGTATTCTTCGAGAAGCTGCCGAATGATGTTTCTTTTACCATCGGTCATTTGTACTCTGTGTACAGGTTTCTTTTGTCTTGCCATAATAAAAGGCCCTCCTAATGATAATTATTTTATCATAGAAGGACCTTGCCTAGATTATTTTACAGAAAAAGTTTCACAGACTCCTCTTTGAAATACGTATCATATCAATAGCTGTCTCTTATACACATCTGACGCTGCCGACGAAGCTAGAA